>Ga0172376_10000048_pt1 | contig 135295 bp, 111 predicted proteins | sample Lak35m_FD_121114 | JGI IMG/M metagenome (GOLD analysis project Ga0172376, IMG submission 121114) | Freshwater microbial communities from Kabuno Bay, South-Kivu, Congo - kab_092012_35m | ecosystem: Environmental > Aquatic > Freshwater > Lake | place: Democratic Republic of the Congo...
GCCATTTCTACCGCAGCACTGTCCGATGATTCAGCGCCAGATCCCTTGGCGTTGCAACCGCTTTGGGCGCCACCAATCAACAAGCCCATCATCATCAATCCCGAGGTAAATACGATGTTTATACTTTTTTTCATGATACTACTTTCGTTTTAAAACTAATGTCCAACGACATCACACTGTGCGTGAGTGAGCCCAAGGAGATGAAATCTACCCCCGTCTCAGCATACGACCGCAAATTGCCCAAATGAATGCCTCCCGAAGCTTCGGTTTCGCAACGCCCCGCGATTTCTTTCACCGCCTCAACACAGGCCTCCGGGGTGAAATTGTCGAGCATCACCCGCTGGATTCCGCCCAACGACAATACTTCCCTCACTTCGTCCATGTTGCGCGTTTCTACCTCGATGCCCAACGTCAATCCTTTCTCCTGCAAATACACCTTGGTGCGATTCACCGCCGCGGTAATACCCCCAGCCGAATCATTGTGGTTGTCTTTCAACATCACCATGTCGTACAACCCGATGCGATGATTTTGTGCCCCGCCCATGGTAACCGCCCACTTTTCCAAAGTTCGAAGACCTGGCGTGGTTTTGCGCGTGTCTAATATCCTTGCGCCCGTGCCCTCAACCAATCTCACTGCCTGATATGCTTGGGTAGCCACACCCGACAACCGCTGCATGAAGTTCAACATCAACCGCTCCCCAGCCAACAAGGCATGTACCCGCCCTTTCACTGCAGCAAGCTGGGTTCCGGCCAATAAATATGAACCATCGCTGGCCATAGAAACCCACTCAATGTTGGGATCCAGCCTGCGCAAAATCACTTCGCCCAGAGCCAACCCGGCCACAACCCCGTCTTGTTTCAACAACAAACGAGATTCGCCCATCGTTCCTTCCGGAATCGATGCCATACTGCTGTGATCGCCACTACCGATGTCCTCGGCCAAACAGCGATCAATCAAATCCAATATCTCGTCGCTCTCAAAATTCATCAATTCACCATCACAGTTGTCACCGCCTGCTTCGTGGCGCCGTGAATCAAGACCAAATACTGTCCGGCCGACCACCCCTTAACATCCAAGGTCATGCTACCACCTTGACGCTTGCCTTCAAAAACCGTACGCTCGTAAAAGTCGACCACAGTCACTTTTACTTCGCTGCCGTTGAAACCAGACAAATCAATGTGCATCACATCCGAACTGGGATTGGGGTAAATATTCGCATTCACCAACGCAAGGGGCTTGGTTGAGATGGTTGGACCACCGCAAGCAGTTCCGCCCGATACATACTTCATGGTAGAGAAATCAATGTAACAAGCCCACTCCGGATGGTCCACAAACGGATTTCGGTTCTTCTGAACAGAAGCCACGTATTCATGTCGGGCAATCTCCCATCCGTTGGGCGGGAATTGCTTACTCCAACGCTTCAATACATTCTGGTCTTGGTTCATCCCCAAAAACTCATTGGCCGTTGGAATGGTAAAAGGAGCACCGGCACGGTTGTACGTTGCACAGATATAAAAGTTAGAGCGACTCAATGCACCTTTGGCAAAATCGCGGGGTTCGTAAGCAAATCCACCCGCTGAATCCGTCCCAAATTTACCGCCATAAAAGTTCATGGTTACGGTCTTCAAATTGTTCATGGGGTAGTTGCTACGCACTGCATTTCCCTTGTTCTGGTGCACCAAGTACAACAAATACAGATCGCTGTAATTGGCACTGTCCTGACTCGCCTCACCCATCCAAGAATAGGGATAAGAGTGTTCGCGACTCAAATAGTTCTGGTCGGCCACGTCAAAGAAAAACGGCGGAGTAAATACATAAGGATAGCCAGTATAGAAACAGTTGATGACTTTTTTTCCGTCGGTGGTATCCCGGGCATCAAAGTTTGAGGCCATGGTAGCACCAAAGTTGCTGTAATACACTTGGAAATGTGGACGTACGATGCCACGCAATTTCGACACCAACAGGGTATCTGCCGCAGTCAACGAACCATAGAAACTTCCTGGATTAAGTCCGGGGGTGGTATACTCCAAGGAACTCGCCGAGGTGCTGAAGTAATTGATATAGCTGTCATAACCATTGAATGCAAACGCCTTCACATAGTATTTTGTAGCACCCCAAATGTTGTCGAAATTAACATCCGCAAGGGCTGCAGCGTGCATGATGCGGGCGCCATTGAGGTACTCACCACGCTGGTAAGCCACGCCATCCACGGGGGTGGCTGTGATGGGCGATGTGCTCAACATCACCAAGTAACCATCGGCATCTGAAGAGGTAATCCCCAACACCGATTTCCAAGCCAGATTGCTCACCAAATTCAGGGCCCCAGGTGCCGATGTTGGCTCGGTGGCCAAACCACCACGGATAGCATACACTTTCACGTTGAAGGGCAACTGCAAACTGTCGTTACTCAAAATGCCCAAAGTGGCTTTCAAAGATCCGCTGGTAACATTCTGATTCACATCCACCTTAAGCGTGGTGGATTCACCGGCTTTTACGGTTACCGGGAACGATTGCGCAGTGGTAAAGTCGGCCGCATGGGTGCCCGATTTTTGCAAACCTGTGATGTTAAGGTCGCCCAGTGTGCTATTATTCTTGATGGTAAGATCAAAGCTATTGGCATTACCCACACGGATTTCGTTGCCATTGATGAGGGTTTTCCCTGTATAATCCACTTTGATTTCGGGTTTTGCACCGCCTTTGCCCGGACGTACCTCGATGTCGTCGATGGCCAAGTTATACCCCGAAGTTTTCGATGTGAAAATTAAGCGAGCGAAGCGAGCGGTACTGCCAACCTGGGCAAACAACTGCTTGGTGCCCATGGGCATGTCGGTATCCACGAACTTCTTTACCGATGTCCATGTGCTGCCATCCGCACTCGCCTCCACATCAAACGTTCCCTTCCAAGCCGTTACCCCAGAAGCGCCAGTACCCGATGCATAAAACCACAAAGTATCTGCGGTTCCTGTCCAGTTGATCTTGATCCATTCGCCCGTTACGTCCAATCGGATCGCCGCAGGCGTACTCTTCACTAAGGTGGATGAAGTGTACACAAACGTACCCGAGGTGCCCTGATTTAAGGTAAATCCTGTTGGCGCCGCTGCAGGGTCGTTGCAATTCCAAAATGCAGGCAAAGTGGCCTGTGAAAATGCCATGCTAGCGCTCCCTAATAGGGCCAAGGCAAATCCGAATATTTTTTTCATGTTCATGTTTTCTGTTCGATGTTAATAGGTAATTCTGATCCCCGTAGTGAATCTAAGCCCAGGAGAAATAAAGACTTCCAAATTCTTTGGGTTAAACGTATTGATGGGATTGCCATCCACATTTCGGTGCTGTCCGTCAGTGATGTAAACATTGTTTGTTACATTGTTCACCATGCCATAAATCTGCACCTTCATCCCGCCTTTCATTGTCCATTTGTACCCCCCTGTCAAATTCATGTACCAATAACTCGGCAACATGAACGACTCCTGTCCTTTGTAATCACCACGCAATGCAGTGGGATCGAAATCGGCGTAATGCTTCGAAAAGCGAATGTACTGCGCGGTGAAATAAGCACCTTTCAGATAGGTAGGTTCCCAGCGCATCAACACCGCCACCTGCTGCTGAGCCGCATCGCCCACGTGCACGCCCTTGGCATCAAAATCAACTTTCGCGATGCTATCGCCCAAATCGTTGCGAACAATCACCTCAGAACCCGAATTCCAGATCCAATCACCCATGCTCAAACTGCCCTCCAAGGTTATGCCATCGCCTGCACGGAACGAGGCCTGCAATTCTGCACCCATGTGCCTAGCCCCCAAACCATTGATATTGAAACTGTAGTTGTTGCCGTCTAAGTCGGTGAACGTAGACAAAAAATCTACTGGCTTGTTCATCCACAACGTGTAATAAGCATTGAAATTCAAAGCCAAACGCTTCGATTTATAACCCGATCCGCCCTCCACCGCCATCACGCGCTCGTTGCGAATGTCGCGAACCTGTACGTTCCTGTTGTCAAATACATTGCTAAATCGGGTAGGACGGTTCAAATAACCCACGTTGCCAAACACGTTCATTTTGCGACTGATGTTGTGATTTAACCCCGTCTTAAACGTGAAACCCTTGCGCTGAATCCAAGCCGTTTTTTGTCCGTATTGACTGTCCAAATTCAACTTAAAATAATCGATTCGCTGCAACCAAGTATTCGAAACACTGGCATTCACAAATGCTGTAGTCCTATTTTTACTGTATTCCAATTCCCCAAACATCCCTGCCCAACGCACCAATCCATCGTTGTTGTACCCAAAAATATCGCCCGCGCGATACATGTGCTTGGCATCGAAAGCCGGATTCTTTTCAGACTGACTGGGAATGAAATAATCGCCGCCCAACAGGTTGTGGCCCTCGCGGTAATGCCTGCCACGATAAGTGCGCAAATCGATGCCGCCGGTGAGCGACCAACGGTTATTGAGTTTGTGTTGGGTGGTGTTCAACAAACCATACCAATTGTGATTATTCACCGCGCGCTGCAAAATCCCAGCAGATTTATTTTCTGTCAACGAATATTTGGGATCCACCGGTGTGGTGAAATCACTGCCCGATGAATTCAGAAAATAAATGCCCTGAAAATCGTACTGACCGTAATTCTGAGGCAATTGAGGAATTTTTAATGTGCTGTTAGAACTCACACCGCCACCCCGACCGTATGAGGCATAGGCCGTTGTGGTTACCAGCGTTTTCTTAGAAACCGCCCAGTCATGCTTCACGTAAACCTGGGGTTTGTGGAACATATTCTCCCGCTCATTCAAAGCATATCTACGCGCCCAAACAGTGTCCGTTTTATCCGCACTTACCTTGGCCTCGTTAACATAACCCCAGTGCTGATTGTAGCGGTTCCCCTGGTTATAAGCCATCCGCGGAAGCACCGTATCTATGCCCAAATCCTGAGCCATTGCCCGATCATACATCGAAAGACGGGCCCGAAAACTCCGCTGACCATGACTCTGTGGAGCTCCAACTCCCACAAAACTCAAGGTATGCGAACCATGCGATTTGGTCTTCCATTGCTTCTCCACCTTCCCAAAATACGAGTACATGTCATCATAAAGATAGTCCACATATCCCGCACTCTGTCGTTTGGTTACGCTCAACAGAACGCCCCAACCACCCTTCAATCGACCACTGCAATAATTCATGGAAAATTGCTCATACTTGCTATCACCCATCTCCACATTGGCTTCCAAACGAGACTGCTGAGAAATGCCCTTGGTGATGATATTCATGGTGCCACCCACCGCCGGGTTGGCGATGCGTGAAGAACCCAATCCCCGCTGTACTTGGGTAAGGGCCGTTACATTCCCCAATCCAAACCAATTGCTCCAATAAACCTGACCATTCTCCATGTCGTTCACGGGAATTCCGTCCACCATTACCGCAATGTTGCGCTGACTGAATCCGCGAATGCTGATGCGGGCATCGCCGGCGCCACCACCCTGTGAAGTTGCATAAACCCCAGGCGTTTGGTTCAAAAGCAATGGCAAATCCGCACTGCCCAATCGCTCCGAAATGTCTTTTCCTGTAAAATTGGAATACGCCACCGGTGTTTTGCGGTCCTTGGCAACACTCGCCGTAATTTGAACCGCCTGCATCGCTGCACTTTGGTTGTCGAGCCGAAAATTAACATCCGTTATCAAATTGCGATCGGCCTGAACAAAAACCGTGTCGCCATCGAAACCCTCCAACTGAGCCACCAACATGTATTCACCCATGGGTAAAACCAAGGTGTAATTGCCATCTTTTCCTGAAAGGGCCGACTGATTTCGGGTTGTTACCTTCGCGCCTTCGAGCAATTCACCACTGATCGCATCAACCACCCTACCCTTTATCGTCACTTGGGCCAATGCCGTCATTGACAACATCAAACCCCATCCCAACAGGATAAACTTACGCATTATTTGATCAATTTGGCCGTAGCCTTGGCACCATTAACACCCACAAATTCCAGGGTATAAACACCTGCTGACAAATGAGATACATGCAAGGAATACTGCGACATGTCATCCATGCCCACATGGTCGTAATCAACAGCGATCAACTGCCCAGCCGCATTCAAGCAGACCAACTTTGACAGTTCAAACGGCAAGAAAACCGTGGCCGATGTTACGGCGGGGTTGGGGTATACTGACACCTGAGAAATCACCGGAGCTTTCACCGCGGCCGATGGATTCTGTGCACACAAACAAGTGTGAAAACCCAAAGAATCGAACATGTCGCGGGGATTCAAAACCCACTCCAATTTGGGGTTAAATTCCAAGGGGTTCTTGGCAACACCCGTCATCACACTGTCTTTGCGAATCAACGTTTTGTCTAAAGTATACCATGTACCTGTGCCAGTGTAGGGAGGTTTATCGCTCCAAGCCGGACTTGGACGTTCGCCGATTTTTCCAAAAATATCAACGGGCACCCATTTTCCAGTGGCATCATTCAATTTATCCAATGACATCGCATCGTCACCATTGAAACTCATGCTATAACTCGTATTGTAATCTTTGCTTAAAAACAAATCCGCCTTCAATCTCAACGTAAGAACTACAGGCGTATCTTGGCCTTTTTTGGTGGTGTCTCGGCGATCTATCACCAACACAGCCACATCCTTTGGTTGCAATGTTCCCGAGAGGACATCAGACATTTGAGCTGTCCAAGCCGCGGAGCCATTCTGCCAGCGTGTTACTCGGTATTTACTCAGATCGACGGCGCTGCTGCTAGGGTTATAAATTTCCAAGGCTTTGTTGTTGCGCGAACCCTCTACATATTCTGAAATAAATAGTTCGTTACACTGCGCTTTTACTTGGAATGCACTCATTAGAGCGATACAAAAAATGCCAATCGTTTTTTTCATACTGCGAAAATCACAAAAAAGAGCCAAAAACAGTTGTTTTTAGCAATAAATTAACCACAAATTCGCCAGTGAATCTGCAATTTTGTGGTCGATATGTTGAGAAGCCCCCAACCATCCAATACCTCTTTACCAATTCATCATTCAATCACGGCTTGGATTTGCGGTATCTCGTTGATTTTCAGCGCCTGCTTTTCAACGCATAAGTCCGCCCAATCTTCTCCCAACTTCCAGGCAGTGGCCAACCTTGCTGTCTATGATTCGGTGCCCGATGACTCCTTGAGTATCGCCCTCATCCACCCCTACAAAACCCAAATGGAAGATCAAATGTCGGCCTACATCGCCACCATCGACTCTCCATTTTCCAACGCCTTTTTCGTGGGCAATTTGGGTCGATTGGCCGCCGACTACATGCTGCTCAGCGCCAACAAAATCAGCCAAGAGCAATTTGGCATCCCCTGTCATTTCGCCATCAGCAACAACGGCGGATTTCGCACCGGTTTGTATCCGGGCCCTGTTACCCTGAAGCAGTTGTTTGAAGTGATGCCGTTCGACAATGAACTGGTGCTGTTGCAATTGCCCGGTGTGTATGTAGACAGTCTGTTTCAATACATTGCACAACTTCAAGGGACCCCCGCCGCAGGATTTCTGCTGACCTACAACAAAGGGACAACCCGAAAAGACAATCGATATGCCTCGGTTAAAATCAATGCCCGACCCATCCTCACCCTGAACGACTTGCTGAATCCCATTTATACCCAACCCCTCGATACCCGTCGCGATTACCTGGTCGCCGTTAACTCCTACATGGTGGTGGGCGGTGATGGATTTACCATACTCAAGCACGCCAAAAAAATCCATTACACGGGCATCAACCTCAGAAATGTGATCGCCGATCAACTCAAGGCCGAATACGAGGCCAACAAATTCATTGATCCACGCAAACAAATCCGCATCTACCATGAGCCTCAATAGAAAACGGTTTTTGCAGCAGATGGCCGTTTTGGCCGCTGGAGCCACTTTGCCCACAGATTTGATTGGCAGAGGATTATCCATAGCCCAGCAATCACAGCAGCAAAAATCACGGGAACACTTCGAACTTCTCGTGTTGCACACCAATGATCTGCACTCCCGCATTGAGCCTTTTCCGGCCAATCACCCCCTGGCCGGAAAAGGCGGCATCGCCAACCTGGCCACCCTCATTCAACAACACCGCAGCCACCATCCCCACGTGCTGCTGCTCGATTGTGGTGATGTGTTTCAAGGAACCCCCTATTTCAACTTGTTTGGAGGACAACTTGAATACCAATGGATGCAAAACATGGGCTATCACGCCACCACCATGGGCAACCACGATTTCGACAATGGCATCGATCACCTGGCCAACATGCTGGAAAAAAATCCCGGCATCCCCATGATCAATTGCAATTACGAACTCTCGCAAACCCGCCTCAAAGAATTCGTAAAACCCTATAAAATTGTGGAAATCGGCGGAAAAACCATCGGAATTACCGGCGTAGGCATCAGTCCCGAAAACCTCATCCTCGACCGCATGATTCCCGGATTGGTCTACCAAGACCCTGTCATCGCCCTCCAAAAAACCGTTGATTACCTCCGCAATCAAGCCCACTGCGATGCCGTTTTTATTGTTTCTCATTTGGGGTATTCTTACGATACTGATAAAATCGACGACCTCAAACTTGCCGAAAAAACCCACGGTATTACTGCCATCGTAGGCGGACATACCCACACCTTTTTGGAAAAAGCCACCGAAGTTACCAACGCCAAAGGACAAACAGTTTTGGTAAATCAAGCAGGTTGGGGTGGATTGATGCTCGGACAACTCCGGTTTAGCCTTTAATTTGCAGTGTGAGTTTAGCAGAAGAAGAAATCCTCGACGAAGGATTGTACGAGCACTACGCGTTTACCGCTGATCCAGGTCAAGAGCAAATGCGCGTCGACAAATGGTTGATGCATAAAATTGCCAATGCCAGTCGGTCCAAAATACAAGCAGGCATCGAGTCTGGTGCAGTGGTCGTCAACGACAAACCCACAAAAAGCAACTACAAAATCAAACCGAACGATCACGTTCGTGTGCTGCTGCCTACCGCCCCAAGAGATACCGAAGTTTACCCCGAAAACATCCCCCTCAATATCATCTACGAAGACGATGACCTACTCGTGGTAAACAAAGTAGCCGGCATGGTGGTGCATCCCGGACACAATAACTACTCCGGCACCCTGGTCAATGCACTCGTGTATCACTTCGGACAATTGCCCACCAAAGACCAATACCACAGACCGGGTTTGGTGCATCGCATCGATAAAGACACCTCAGGGTTATTGGTGATTGGCAAAACCGACTTCGCCCTGTCACATTTGGGAAAACAATTCTTCGATCACAGCATCCACCGCCGCTATTGGGCCCTGGTCTGGGGCGAACCCAAACCCAAAGATGGCACCATACGCAGCTACCTCAACCGAGATCCGGCCGATCGTAGACGTTCAAAATGTTTCGATAGCGAGGAAGAGGGAAAATTGGCCATTAGCCACTACACCACACTGGAGAATTTTTATTTCGCGTCGTTGGTGCAGTGTGAGCTGGAAACGGGACGAACCCACCAAATTCGCGCACACTTTTCAAGCATCAAACACCCTCTTTTTTCCGATGAATTGTACGGTGGCTCTGAAATAAGAAAAGGTTCCGCCCTGCCAAAATTCAAACCCTTCATCGAAAATTGTTTCGATATCATGCCAAGGCAAGCCCTCCACGCCAAAGAATTGGGCTTTGTTCATCCCACAACGGGCGAAAACATGTTCTTCAGCAGCGAACTGCCCGAAGACTTCAGTACCGTCCTCAATAAAATTAGAAAATACACCCAAGCCGCCCCTGCGTTGGAGTCCGACGACGATTGAATTATTCGTATTTCAGGGTGATTTCCGCGCTGCGGGGTACAGACTGACACGTTAGTACGTATCCTTCGGCGATTTCCGCATCACTTAATCCTTCACGCTCAAGCATGTGCATCTTACCCGCCAATACTTTGGCACGACAAGTAGTACAAACACCCACCGTACAACTATATGGTGGATCAATGCCTTGCTTCATGGCCGCATTCAAAATGGTGGTATTTTGGTCACAGGTAACGGTATGCGTTTTCCCGTAAACGGTTAAAGTTACTTGGGCAACGCCGTTAAAATCGGTGCTCTGAGCGGGTTTCTCGTCGGCTGCACTCTTGCTCGTGGGTGCTGAGAAATACTCTGTATTCACCCGTTCATTGGCGATACCCAATCCACGCAAACCCTCTTTGATTACTTCCATCATAGGTCCTGGACCGCAGATGTAATATTGATATTGATCAAAAGAACCACCAATTTTAGACTTTACAATCGATTGCACTTTGTCTACATTCAACATACCCTTCAATCCAAAATAGGTCATAGGCGCTGTATCGTAGTTGTGATGTACCTTGAAACGACCATTGCTGGCTTTTTCCATGTCAGCCAACACCTCTTTGAAAATCACAGATTCTGGATTTCTGTTGGCATATACCAAGGTTACTTTGCTGTTGGGTTCATCAGCCAAAACGGCTTTGGCAATACCCAACACCGGAGTAATTCCACTTCCACCACCGAACAAAACATAGTGCGCAACAAGCGATGCATCAGGCAAAACGGTGAATTTTCCCATGGGTGGCATCACAGACATTACGTCGCCTTCTTTGATTTCGGCGTTGAGGTAATTACTCATTTTACCGCCATCAACGCGCTTAACCGTCACCGCAGGCATAGCATCCACACCCGCATAAGTGCACAATGAATATGAGCGACGAACTTTTTCACCCGCCAATTCTACCTCAAACGTGAGATACTGTCCAGCCGTGTAAGCAAAGGTATCTTTCAGATTGTTAGGGATTTCAAAATACAAGGTAGTGGCGTCCGCGGTTTCACGAACCAATTTTTTTACGGTTAAGGGAAAAAATCCTTCTGTCATATTGAGTGCAAATTTAACGCTGTTGCTCCGAGAAGAACACAATAAATCACAATTGGTTCAGCAATTCGAGGAAAATCACATCAAACGCTGATAAGCGCGCCACCAGCGATCGGGCATCTCATCAGCGCAAACCTGCTCGTAGTCGTTATAAGAACAACCAATGAAAAAGGTTCGCTTGTCGTAAGGGTGGGGAATTTCCATCCACCAGCGGTTGCTTTTGCGGCTCTTGTAAAACACAATTTCATGACCCGTTGAACTCAATCGATTTCTGTAGATCAAAAACTCTGTAGAATCGAGGGTAGGGTGATCATGGTATCGGCTGGTAAATCCATCTACAAAATACCAAACCATTTGCGCCAACAAATCCGTGGAAGCATCGTCTTGAAACTCGGGTTTTAAACCATAAAAAAAGGCCGAAGACAATTGATTGGAAATACCGGCATACCGGGCGATGCGCGCCGCCTCCTCAGCATACAATCCATTGGGCGATCCCAGCAGGGTGGAAGGAGCATCGCATTTTCTTATGGCATTCAAATCGAATTGCAACAAGTGCGCACTTCGCAATATGGGTTCCGTTTCCTCAATGGCATCCCGCACCTCTCCCAAACGATGATTTTCGAAATACATTTTCTCCAACAACGCCGCAGTACTTTCCGATATATAGTAAGCCTGTGTTCCCAAAAAATCTATGTTGAACAAATTCGATGGCTTCTCAACCAAAATAGATCGCAAAGGAGTGCCTTCCTCCATATCAATTCCTGGGGTAACCTGAACAATTTCCACGGGTGTGTCGTGCTGACGGTAGGCCTTGTAATGTCCGTACGTTAAACTTTCACTGCCCCCAACAACCACCACATGAATGCCCATGCCCAGCAATTCACCCATCGCCTCACTCAAAGCAAACTGCCGCTGTTTTTCGTCTTCCGTCTCCACCAAATTGCCCAAGTCAGCAATGACAACATCTTCAAATCGCCATTGTAACCGATAAAAAGATTGCCGAAACGCATCCGCACCCGCGCCTGAACCAATCAGCGCCAGTTTGGTTTTTTTGAGTTTTGGAAACGACTTGCCATGCACCAACAACTTGCCACCAACCGTTTCTTTACGGTCGCGGTGCGGGGCCCAAACCGACTCATCAATGGGGGTAAAAAATGCGTCCAACATGCCACACGAAAATCACCCAACCATCGCCCAATGACAAATCAATGAATCCACATGACTACAATAGTGGAATTCCTCCACCGCTCCCGGGGAAGTTTGGTGTGATCCTTTAAGGTGTCAACGATGTTTCTACCCAATCGTATGAACCCAAAGCACCCACCGCATCATTACTCCAGTTTGAATACAACAATACCGGCTCAGCAAAAGGATTGTCGGAAACCTGCAAATCGCGCAGGTACCGTTCTTTGTATCCAACATCCATTACCCAAAAAGTACCCGTACACTCACGCAAGGTCAACGGATCTGTGGGCGTTCCACCCCCGGGTCCCATGTCCATGAATATCCGATCATTGAAAAAATAACGCAGGGTATCGGCCGTTTTTCCCTCGGCAATGCCCTCGTTGCTGAAGTACAAAGTAGAGCCATAAAAATCCCCCAACCCGTCTTCCATGACAAGGTCAAATTTGGGGGCATAAAAATACCCACTGCGGGTTGTCCCAGACTTCAACTCTACCCCAACATTCACACTCTGACCGCCCAAATTGTTGGCCTCCAATTTTCCAATGCGATGTTGACCAATGGCCAAATCCGTTTCCTTCAAGGCCGGTGGTACCGTGGTTTTTGCAAAAAATGCAGATCCATCTTTCAGAATAACATCCACCCGATATTCATGCTGGTTCACAATGGGCAAAGCAAAGGCCCGAATGCGATACAACATGATGGAAGAGTCAAAGGGCAATTGCACCGATTTCCCAACCGTTAAATCCGTAATGGTCACTTTGGCATCTCCCACACGGGGAATCTCGTAATCCTGAGGACCAAAATAGGGTTTGGTGTAACCCAACTCCACCGTGATGTTTTGGTCTTTGGGCGACAAATAACATGTGATTGCCGTGCGCTTGCTGTAAGTGGGTAAATCCACCGTGGCATCCTGGTCATAGCAACCCGTTGCCGCAACAGCCAAAAACAAAACACCGATCCAACGAAATATAAAGTTTTTCATGACTGTGCTTAACGAAATTTATAGGTCCAACTCAAAGACGGAATCATGGGGAACAACGTAGCCTTTTTCAAAGTCCGCACTGTACCCGCATCGTTCAACTGTCCATAATAAAAGAAGGGATTATACCGATTGTAAGCATTATAAAAACTCAATTCCCACGTTTGTATACCCCGTTTCTTTTCCTTTTTAAATTGCAGTCCCACATCCAAACGATGGTAGGCCTCCATCCTGAAACTGTTGCGCTTGCCGTAATCAATCAACTCGTTGTTGAAAAATCCACTCGCCGCATCCCAAACCTCTGGAAAGGAACCCATGTAATGACCCGACCCCCTCAAATACCCTTGGGGCATGGTAATGGCATTGCCCGTTCCGTATACCCATGTAGCCGATGCCGTAAACAATTTACTCAATCGGTAAATACACACAATGGAAGCATCATGCCTACGATCATACTTTGCATAGTATTTCATGCCCTGATTCACTTCATCAAACTGCAACTGGGTCCAACTCAATGTATATCCAATCCAACCGCTCAATTTTCCGACCTGTTTTTGCAAAAACACCTCCGCCCCATAGCTCCAGCCCAGACCACTGGTAACCTGACTCTCCCATGCTTTATCATTCGTCGACACATTGGGATTAAAGAAGTCATCGCCCAACAAAAAAGAAGCCCCCTCTTTGTATGTAATTACATTGGTCATGGTTTTGTAATACCCTTCCACACTCAACGAAAATCCTTTGTTGAAATCCTTGGCGATGCCCGTGGCCAACTGCTGACTTTGCATGGGTTTCACATTGGCCGTCGCTGGAACCCATAAATCTGTTGGCAAACCAATACCGGTGCTGCTCAACAAATGAATGTATTGATTCATCAAGGCATAACTGGCCTTCAATGCCAAATCTTTGCGGATGTTATATGCCATACTCAAACGCGGCTCAGGGTTGATTACCTGTTTGTTTTCAACCACGTAATGACTCACACGCAAACCCGGATAGAAGTTCCAAGCCCCTTCACGCCATTGGTCCTCCACATACACCCCACTTTCATACGTATTGATGACTTTAATTTTGCGGTTAAAATTGAAGTTTGAACCCACCTTCAACACGATGGCGCTGGGACTGAATTGGTGATTGATCGTTGAAAATCCCGCCCGAATCATGTGCTTGGGGTTGGGTCGGAAATCTACGTCATATTTCAAGCCATAATCGTTGATGGTGCTGGAATAACCCAACTCAAACTGACTGCTATCGTTCTCTTTCTGAAGGATGTTGATGCTCAAATCGTAATGACTATAGATCAACGCCGCATTGGCAAAAGTCTTTGGATTGTACTGATGATTCCACCGACCCGTGAGCGTTTTATTCCCCCATCCAAAATTGGTTTTGAATTGCGATTTGGCTTGTTTGTCGTTCAAGTAGAATTTATCCCGTCCGAAATACCCCGACACATACAATTTGTCTTTGTTCGATAAGATGTAGTTGGCCTTGGCATTCATGTCATAAAAGTAATAACCCGCATTGGCGCCATTGGTACTTGCCATGATCAAAGGCTGAACCAACGCATCCAAATACGTTCGACGCCCGGATATCATGAAAGAACTTTTCCCTTTTACGATTGGGCCTTCAAAAACAGCCCGTGAACTAATCACACCCACACCCACTTCGCCAGCGAATTTTTTGTAATTGCCCTCTTTCATGTTCATGTCAATCACACTCGACAGCCTTCCGCCATAGCGCGAAGGAAATCCCCCTTTCACCAACTCCACACTCCGCAACGCATCGCCATTGAAAAGAGAAAAGAAACCAAACAAATGACTCGCATTGTAAACAATGGCCTCGTCTAAAACAATCAAATTCTGGTCTGGACCGCCACCACGCACGTAGATGCCCGACTGTCCTTCACCCCCCTTTTGCACCCCTGGCATAAGCTGAATCACTTTCAGCACATCTTTTTCACCCAACAAAGCAGGAATTTCTTTGATTTGCTGCACAGGAATATCAATTCTGCTCATATCTGCCCGATCGGCAATGGTGGTTTTCTTTGCTTTGATTTCAACCGCCCCCATCGATTCCACCACTTGAATGGCCAACAATTCGATGTTTACCGCCGTATCCGCTTTGGCTGTCCAATAAATGCTGTCTGCGTAAAAACCGGGAAACCGAAAATACACCCATTGAGATTGTCCTTTTGGAATCGTGATGGAGTAAAACCCGTAACTATTGGAGAGGGTTCTGCTGTCACTGGGTGCCGCAGCAACAACCACGTTGCCCAACATTTCGCCACTGCTCTTTTCCCGCAAATAACCACTGATGCTGGCTTTGGGTGATGGCGTTTGTGCTTCAACCTCAACCGCACTTACCGCGCAAAGCGATAACGCCAAGAAAAAAGGTTTGCTTAACAATCGAACAATCATAAGATTGCAAACTTAGGCAACCGCCGAAGAATTTCGGATGTTACTAGATAACTGTTCGACGAACAAATCGGTTAAATGGCCACGGGAGCCTTGATACCCGGATGCGGATCATAGCCCTCCAAGGTGAAATCTTCGAAAGTGAAATCGAACAAGTTGGTCACCTCAGGATTCAACTTCATGGTGGGATAAGGTCGGGGTTCGCGCGATAATTGCAAATTCACCTGATCCATGTGATTGCTGTAAATATGGGCATCGCCAAAGGTGTGTACAAAATCACCGGGCTGCAATCCACATACTTGGGCCATCATCATCGTCAACAACGCATAACTGGCGATGTTAAACGGCACACCCAAAAACAAATCGGCACTGCGCTGATACAATTGACAACTCAATTTACCGTTGGCCACATAAAACTGAAACATGGTGTGGCAAGGCATCAAGGCCATTTGCTTGATCTCGCCCACGTTCCAGGCATTCACCAAAATTCTACGACTGTCGGGACTGTTTTTGATCAAATGCAAAGCCTCCGAAATTTGGTCGATCACCGATCCATCCTTCGCTTCCCAAGAACGCCACTGTTTGCCATATACAGGACCCAAATTCCCGGCTTCATCAGCCCACTCATCCCAAATGCTCACGCCGTGCTCTTTCAAGTAAGCGATGTTTGTTTCCCCTTTCAAAAACCAAAGCAATTCATGTACGATGCTCTTCAAATGCACCTTTTTGGTCGTAATCAACGGAAACCCTTTTTGTAAATCGAAGCGCAATTGTCCGCCAAAAACACTAATGGTTCCAGTACCTGTTCGGTCAGATTTGTGGTCGCCGTGCGCCAAAACGTGGCGTAAAAAATCTTCGTAAACAAATGCAGCGCTCATGGGTGATAGGGGGTTGGACAAAATTAATTGATTCAATGACACCCAACGGAAACCGCAGATAATATTCTCCAAAACATTTCAACAAATGGAGGTGTGCCAATGAAAATCTTCAAATAAGCGTTAATTTGACACTTACCATGGGCTGTGCCACCCAAAATCCCCAAAAAACTCCACAAGAATTGATAAAATCAGTGAGCAAAATACCTTGAAGAGGCAAAAAACATGTAAGTTTGCAAGTCAATACGATTATGGCAGAAGTTGTTAGATTACCCAAGATGAGCGACACCATGACAGAAGGTGTCATCGTTAAGTGGAACTACAAAGTAGGTGATACCGTAAAAAGCGGAGACATTTTGGCGGAGGTTGAAACCGACAAAGCCACGATGGACATGGAGGTTTACGCCAAAGGAATCATCTTGCACCTGGCATTGAACGAAGGCGATGCAACCCCCGTGGATAGTATCATCGCTGTGGTGGGAAACCCCGGTGAAGATTTTCAATCGTTGATGGGATCAGCGCCAGCAGCAGCACCAGCAACTCCAGTTGCAGAAGCCGCCCCCGTGGCAATCCCAGCAGCACCATCAGCACCTGCTGCACCTGCCGCAGCACCCGCACCCGTGGTTAACAACAACAGCGACGAACGCCTGAAAGCCAGTCCGCTAGCCAAAAAATTGGCCGAAGACAAGGGCATCGACATCTCCCAAATTCAAGGCAGTGGCGAAAATGGCAGAATCGTAAAGAAAGACATCGAAACCTTCACCCCTTCCGCAACCAAAACAACTGCGGTTTCAACAGCCCCTGCGGGTGCAGAAAGTTTCCATGAAGTGAACGTATCGCAGATGCGTAAAACCATCGCCGCTCGTTTGGGTGAAAGCAAATTCTCCGCGCCACACTTCTACCTTACCCTCGAAATTAACATGGACAAAGCCACACAAGCCCGCGAACAAATGAACATCGTGAGCCATGTGAAAATCTCCATGAATGATATCGTGATCAAAGCTGCAGCCGCCGCTTTGCGCAAAAACCCAAACATCAACTCAAGCTGGCTGGGAACCAAAATTCGTTACAACCACCATATCCACATCGGTGTGGCCATGGCGGTTGAAGATGGTTTGCTCGTTCCTGTGGTGCGATTTGCCGACAACAAATCTTTGAGTCAAATCAGTGCTGAAGTCAAAGAATACGGCAAAAAAGCCAAAGAAAAGAAACTACAGCCCCAAGACTGGACAGGCAATACCTTTACAATCAGCAACTTAGGCATGTTTGGCATCGATGAGTTTACAGCCATCATCAACCCCCCAGATGCCTGCATTTTGGCCGTTGGTACGGTGAAAGATACCGTGGGCGTAGTAAATGGTGAAATTAAACCCGTCAAAACGATGAAGGTTACCCTAAGCTGTGACCACCGCGTTGTAGATGGTGCCATGGGAGCCCAGTTCTTGAAAACACTCAAAGAATATCTAGAAGAGCCCTACCGATTATTGGTATAACAACAATCTAAGGGCTGCAAACGCAGCCCTTTTTTATGCAATGAAACTCAAGTTTAACCACATACAAGACCTCTCAGATGCCCGCTACGCCGCGGCAGCCATGGCAGAATGGATTGGATTCCGTGTGGGAGAAATCCCATTGGCCCAAGTGCAAGAAATCATTGGATGGTGCGCCGGACCCAAACTCACCCTCGAATTGCAAGATGTCAACCTCAAAGACATGGCCATCAGCTGGTGCGATATTCTACCCGTAGACGCCATAGAATGCCAACAGTCTGATCTTTCATTTTGGCAATCCACCCTCACAAACCCCACCTATGAATGGATAACAGTAAACGGTGGTTCTGCCACGGTTCACAGCAACCCCACCATCACAATAACCACCGTGGACCCATCAACACAGGCCGCAGAAGACATCAAACAGATGGACCTTGAAGCCCTGTCGTTGAACTGCGAAAAAGAAATGGTTGTGGGCATGAAAAACTACGACCTTTGGAATGATCTACTCGAAACCCTAGAAATTTGGTAACCATGAAATATACCTTCCCTTTTGCCCTCCTTGCCTGCATCGCCATCGGCTTTGCCTCTTGCTCGAACAACCCCGAAGGGGCCTTCAACGACGCCGAAAAACACACACAAGACTCCTTGGACAGCCTCAGCAATGAAGCCCTATTTGATGACTTGTACAAAGATTCTGGCAACCAAGACTCTGTCGTTGCCAAACCGGGCGACGTAACCACTGAATCGCTGCCAAAAACATCCCCAGAAAACACCCCCCTCCAATCTCAACACCCATGAAAATAGCTGTTGTCGGCGCCACCGGTTTGGTGGGCACAAAAATGCTCGAAGTTCTTGCCGAACGCAACTTTCCCATCACTGAACTCCTGCCAGCAGCCTCGGCAAAAAGCGTAGGCAAAACCCTTGAATTTCAAGGGAAAACCTACCCCATCGTGTCGCTGCAAGACGCCGTCGACGCCAAACCCCATATCGCCATTTTCAGCGCCGGTGGAAGCGTGAGCACAGAATGGGCACCCAAATTTGCCGCCAACAATACCTTCGTCATCGACAACTCAAGTGCTTGGCGCATGGACCCCTCAGTGCCCTTGGTGGTACCAGAAGTGAACCCAGATGCCATCCAACCCCAGCACAGAATAATCGCCAACCCCAACTGCTCAACCATTCAAATGGTGGTCGTACTCAAACCCCTACACGATGCCTACCAATTGCAACGAGTGGTGGTAAGCACCTACCAAAGTGTTACCGGCACAGGACAAAAAGGGGTGGCACAATTGCTCTCTGAACGCAACAACCAACCCGTTGAGGCCGTTTATCCTCACCCAATAGATTTAAATGCACTCCCCCATATCGATGTTTTCCTCGACAATGGATACACCAAAGAAGAATGGAAAATGATGGTTGAAACCCGCAAAATTATGGGCATTCCCGACCTCAACATTACCGCTACTACTGTGAGAATTCCCGCAATGGGCGGACATTCAGAAAGTGTGAACGCCTCCTTCATGCATCCCTTCGATTTGGAAGAAGTGAAATCGCAACTCAGTCAAGCACCCGGCCTTACCCTGCAAGACGATCCAAAAAATAACGTTTATCCCATGCCCATCACTTGCCACGACAAAGACGATGTGTTTGTGGGTAGAATTCGGCGCGATGATAGCGCACTCAATACGTTAAACATGTGGGTGGTCTCCGACAACTTGCGCAAAGGTGCCGCCACCAATGCAGTTCAGATTGCGGAGTTGTTGTTGCAGAAAGATTGGGCGAAGGAACAATTTGCCCGTTGAGTTGTTAGTCGTATCATGTTGGTCGACAATCACCCGGACAGTACAAACGAAACGCCGCAAGACAACAGGCCATTGGTGCTAAAAGACGCCCTATTTCAGGGTGAAGCACACAATGCCCCGTACGCCTTGAGTGTGAGCTCGCCCAAAATTGAGCCCATCGACAAGCGTATGCTGTTGGCCAACGCCCATGAAAGCATGCAGCACCAGGCTGAACAGCAGATATCAATGCTGAAAAAACAAGCCGAATTGCTCATGAAACAGGCCAAAGCCATCGAAGAACGATTGGCCCTGTCGCATGCCATTTATAAGGCCGACATCAATTTCGAACCAGTCATACACGGCATTTACCACGTCTATCAAAAAGAGGATGGCTCCCAAGTATTGAGCATGGTAGCACCTTACGAATGGGGGAAAAATGCACCCTACACCTTCCTCAATACCGTGCGCTTACTGGCCGATCGAACTTGGGAAATTTTGGCTTAGTCCTCTGGTTTTGCCCTTTGGTTTAGCCCTGCTCTAAGCGCCACTGATCCACCGCCTTACGAACCGAACCCGCCGCAAGCAAACGCGTTTTCGCCTCCCCTTCATCCAACCCCGTTTCATCCATCACCATCGAAGTGCCCCGGGCAATCAATTTGTGATTGGTCAGCTGCATATCAATCATTTTATTGTCTTTCACATGCCCCAACCGAATCATCACGCTGGTAGTAATCATGTTTAATACCATCTTGGTGGCGGTGCCAGCCTTCATGCGCGTGCTTCCTGTTACAAACTCAGGTCCCGTTTCCACTTCCACACAAACATCGCAAACGGCATGCATCTGACTGCCCTTGTTGCACACAACCCCGCCCGTAGCAATGCCCATTTCTTGACATTTTTTTAGCGCTCCGATGACGTAAGGAGTTCTTCCCGAAGCAGCAATTCCTATTACTACGTCTTTCACATTCACCCCGTAGGCCTCTAAATCACGAAATCCTTGTTGCTCGTCGTCCTCGGCAAATTCCACTGCTTTGCGGATGGCCCCATCGCCTCCGGCGATGATGCCTATGACTTTGTCGAACGGAACACCATAGGTAGGCGGACACTCACTCGCGTCAACGATACCCAACCTTCCGCTGGTTCCCGCACCCATATAAAACAATCGACCGCCCTCGCGCAACCGAGAAAAAACCAACTCACACAACGCCGCTATGTGGCTCGCTTCGCTCGCCACCCGCTGGTGACATAAAGCATCCTCTTGGTTGATGCCCTGCACCAACGACAAAAAATCCAACCCCTCTAAATTTCTGTGATTTGAACTTGACTCCGTTTGCATTACGCAAAAGTATCCTTTTGATAGCGACTGCCCAAAAACGACAACCACTCCTTATACACCCCCTCTGCCATCACCCTCGGAAACTTCGCCTGTCCGCCCATCTTCCCGCGGTAATCCATGAAATCCAAAAAGTCTGATTCCGGCAACCAAAACAATTCCATTCGCTTCAGAACATGCTTCCGCTCAGTGGCATAATCATCATTCAACTCGATCAATGCCTCATCCAAAATACGCTGCGATTCAACCACATCCGGCTTCTCAACCCCAGACGGGTAAGCCAAAAACCAACGATGTCCCATCTCCCCATTCTCATGCTTTAACCCACGTACCGTGAACTCTGGCACCGAAAAACCCAACGATTTACCCAAAGCCAAAGTAGCCCGGTTCATGTTATCAACCGATAAATGCTCACCGCACAAACTCAAATACTGCTTGGTACGACCCACAATTTTGATCTCGCAAGCATCCAAATCAGTAAACTGAATCACATCGCCAATCAAATATCGCCAAGCACCCGCACACGTTGTAATCAAAATGGCATAATCCACCCCTTCCTCTACCTCATCGATATCCAACGCCACCGCCCCCGACTTCACATCGCCCGTTTCGGTAAAATTATCCAAATTGAACGGCACAAACTCAAAATACATCTTGTTGCGGAATACCAATCCCATACCCGAACTGCTCAACTTGTTCTGGTTTGCAATAAAACCCTCGCTCGCCAAATAGGTCTCAAAGTAATAAATCGGCCGGCCCAACATCGCGTCAATCTGGTCTTTGTAGGGCGTTAACGACACAGCACCCCACGTGTAAACACTCAAATGTGGCCAAATTTCATGGATGTTGTTCAATTGATATCGCTCCAAAATCCGCTCAAACAACATCTTCACCCAAGCCGGTCCACCCGCAATCATCGCAATGTCCCAATTCGGTGCCTCATTAACCATGATCTCCAACTTGTGATGCCAATCCCGTTCTTTTTTAATTTCATCGGTGGGCTTGGAGAATCGGTCAATCCAAAACGGCAAATGCAACGTTGTAATCCCACTCAAATCGCCCGAGTATTTCTGACCATCAAAATTCAAATCCGTGCTCCCACCCATCATCAAATAATGCTTGGTGAAAAAATCCTTCGGCACATCCGTCTTGGCAATGGCAAACATCAAACGACGACTCGCCCTCACCATGGCTTTCAACTGATACTGCGTCACCGGAATATACTTGCTAGCACCCTGTGTTGTGCCCGAGCTCAATGCGAAATATTTGGCACTACCTGGCCAAGTAATGTTGTCCTCTCCACTGTATTCGCGCTGCCACCAGTCGTGCATCGCCTCGTAATCGGTGATGGGCACCTGCTGTTTGAACTGGGCAATGGTATCCTCGGAAATCAACAACGACTCAAACTGAAACTGCTTGCCGTATTCCGTGTTTCGGGCATGAAACAACATTTTCATCAAGGTGCGATCCTGCCATTTTTTTGCCCGCGCCCTTTTCAATGTAAACACATCGGTCACGTTCTTCGCACGCTCAAACAATGGTCCTAAAAAATTCTTGGTTGATGCCATAGGGATTTTTCCTGCCCCAACGATACAAAAATTACGCCACGCTTAGGGCACCTGCGAATAATTGCAGACCTTTGTCGGTAGAATGGCCGACGGATTAATGCATGAAATCAGAGACAAATGGCTCCAAGTGGTGGCCTTTGTGGAGGAAAATTTTGAGAAAAAACCCGACCTCAACGCCATCCTATTCCTCATCGGCGTGAGAGAACTCGGTGAACTGCGCGAAAAACCGTTCACCAAAGAAGAGAAAGTACACCTGATGCACATCGCCACTTGCAAAATCTTGAGCTACAGCGGGTATTACAAACACATCGGGTTCGACAAAAACGGTTGGCCAGCCTGGGAAAATGTAACCCCACTCCCAAATTTGGGCTACCTAGAACAAGAAAGTTTGATGCGACAACATATCGTCGAATATTTTGAAACCGAAGAAATCATCCAATTCCAATAATCAATCGCAAATCGTAATATTGAAACTATGTTGAAAAAGACATTGAAGTTCCTCCCCGTTGCCATGATCATGGCGGGTGCCCTCGTACCCTACACGGCTTGTAATACCGAAAACAAATCCAATACCACAGATTCTGTAGCCCAGGTAGCCCAAACCCAAAGCGGGGAAGACTACAGCGATTCTACCGCTCCGGCCGATTGGACGCGCGTATCGGTAAAAACCACCGTGGGCGATATGGTCATTGCCCTCAACCCCGCACAAAAACAACACAGCGAAAATTTCATCAAATTGGTGAATCAAGGATTCTACAACGGCGTATTGTTCCACCGTGTCATCAAAGATTTCATGGTGCAAAGTGGCGACCCAAAATCCAAAGGGGCGGCCCCAAACACGCAACTCGGTGATGGCGGCCCTGGCTACACCGTACCCAGTGAAATAAAAAGCGAATACAGGCATTTTAGAGGCGCGCTCTCCGCTGCCCGTCAGAGCGACGATATCAACCCCATGAAAAACAGCTCCGGGTCACAATTCTTTATCGTCACCGGAACCCAAGTCTCTGAAGCCCAATACAAAATGGCCCTGGAAACCATCGCCTTCGATATGTTTCGCATAGATCCCGCCAACGCAGAAACTGTGAGGAATGGACAAATAATGAGTCAAAGCGGAAACATGGCCGGCCTGCGCGCCATCGAACTGCAAGTGAAAGAAAAAATGAACCCCATCATCGAAAAATTGTATGCCGATATCCCTGCCATTGACAAAAAAAGATACGCCACCTGGGGCGGTACTCCCAACCTCGATGACAACTACACCGTGTTTGGGAAATTGGTGTCGGGCTACCACGTACTCGCCACCATCGAAAACCAACCCACCAACATGCAAGACAGACCCACCCGCGACATCAGCATCATTGAGGCCAAGGTGTTGAAATAATTTGGAATTTCAGGGGATAAGTGCTATATTTGCAACACTTTTCCAATTAACCTTAGGAAGGGGACAAGCCAAAAGCAGTCCCCTTTTTTGTTGAATATGGCAAACGTAATACAGAAACTCACCGCCCTAGTAGAACAAGAAGCACCCGCTTTTGGACTGTTCTTGGTAGCCCAAACCACGGGTCCTGCCAAGTTGTTTCAATTCTACATGGACAGCGAAGAACCGCTTTCAATGAAGACCCTGTCCGATTTTACCCGTCACATCTCCCAAAAGATTGATGAAGAAGATTCTGGGCTCAGCGAAGACGCATTTACGTTTGAAATATCTTCCCCAGGGGCGGAAAGACCGCTGACTAACCGCAATCAATACACCAAGCATGTGGGAAGGTCGTTCGATTTCATCCTAATTGAAGGCGCTCTCAGCGGCAAACTCACGGAAATCCGCGAAGACGATACCTTTGTCATCGAAGAAACCGTAAAAGAAAAAGGAAAAAAAGCGGTAGAGGTTACCCACGAAGTACCCTATGCCAACATTCAATCTGCAACCATCATAATCAGCTTCAAATAATATGAAAGTCAAGGCAAAAGATCTCGGCATCAACCTTGTGGAGAGTTTCTCCGAATTTAAGGAATTCAAGAACATCGACCGCGCCACCATGATGCGCGTACTGGAAGACGTATTCCGCAACATTCTGAAAAAGAAGTACGGAAACGATGCCAACTTCGACATCATTATCAACACCGAAACCGGTGACATCGAAATGTATCACCTCCGCCTCATCGTTGAGGAAGGAGAAGTGGAAGACGCCAACCTGCAAATCGCCCTGTCTGAGGCCCAAACCCTGGAGCCCGACTACGCAGTAGGTGAAGACTGTATCCAACAGGTATTCCTCGATGAATTCGGTCGCAGAAGTATCCTGAACGCACGTCAAGCCCTGATGAGTCGCATCATCGAATTGGAAAAAGACGAATTGTTCAAAAAATACAAAGACAAGCGCGGTGAAATTATCACCGGCGAAGTATACAATGTGTGGAAACGTGAAATCATGGTTCTAGACGATGAAGGCAATGAGTTGTCGCTCCCAAAAGAACACATGATCCCCCGCGATATGTACAAAAAAGGCGATACCCTACGTGCCGTAATCCACGAAGTGGAGATGGACAAAGGATCTCCAAAAATTGTACTTTCTCGTACCTCTCCAGAATTCTTGGAGCGCTTGTTTGAATTGGAAGTGCCCGAAATTATGGATGGCTTGATCACCATCAAAAAAGTTGTGCGTGAACCCGGTGAGCGTGCGAAAGTAGCCGTTGAAAGCTACGATGACCGCATCGATCCAGTAGGTGCATGCGTTGGGGTAAAAGGTGCCCGTATCCATGGAATCGTTCGCGAATTGCGCAACGAAAACATCGACGTGATCAATTACACCACCAACACCAACTTGTACATCCAACGTTCGTTGCAGCCGGCAACTATTTCACGCATTGAATTGAACGACGATAAGAAAACTGCCGATGTATTCTTGGATGCCGATCAAGTTTCTTTGGCAATTGGTAAAGGCGGACACAATATCAAATTGGCAGGTAAATTAAGCGGCTACCAAATTGAAGTGTACAGAATGGCCGTGACCACAAACGACGAGGACGATGTGGACTTGGACGAATTCTTGGACGAAATCGATACATGGATCATCGAAGAATTCAAGAAGATTGGTTTGGATTCAGCCAAATCTGTCATCAACACCCCCTTGGAAGATTTGATGCGCAGAACCGAATTGGAAGAAGAAACCATCATCGAAGTTCAAAAGATTCTGAGAACAGAATTCGAAGACTAAACAATCTCGCTAAGCCCCACACCCCCAAGGATGTGAGGCTTAGACGAAAACCGCCTCATTTCACCCCGAGTAATTGAGGTAAACCTTGGGAATTATTGACAATAAAACTAATTTTGAAAGAAAATATGGCGGAATACCGTTTAGCAAAAGTAGCCACCGAGTTGAATCGAAGCTTCCAAGTACTTGCCGATGTGCTCAATCAGCGAGGCTTCGATGTAATGCCCAAACCCACAACGAAAATTACCGAAGACATGTATCAAGCATTGCTTCATGAATTTTCAGCGGATAAGGCCGCAAAAGACGAGGCGAAGCTGTTGAAAACCAACCGCGATAACAAACCCACGCCGCCGCCAGCACCAGCACCCGCTCCGGCTGCAAAACCCACTACCCCATTAGCCAAACCCGCCGCAGAAGAAGAGGTGAAAACCTCCGAACCCACCGCAGAAAAATTGGTTTCGCGCCCTGATGAAGTTGTAGGACCCAAAATCCTAGGTAAAATTGATATCGGTGGTAAAAACCCCAAAACGGAAACGCCAAAAGTTGAGGGAAAAGCCGTTGTTGAAACTACACCCGTAGCCAAAGAACCCAAAGAAATCGCTCCCGCTGCGGAAGCGAAAGAAGAGGTTGTGACCGCACCCGTGGTGGAAACCACGGCAACACCTGCCCCTAAACCCGCAGTAGAAAAAGCAGCAGAGCCCGCTGAACCTGACACAGAAGAAGATGATGTTGATAAAATCGACACCAAATTCGAAGTGCTATCAGGTCCGAAAGTATTGGGCAAAATCCACCTACCAACCTTAGCCCCCACCGGTGTAAAATCGTTGGCCGGTGAAGCCCGCGATGACCTCCGTGAAAAACGCAAACGCAAACGCAAACAAGCCGGTACCGAAAAAGTTGCCGTGCAAGAACGCGTAAAACAAGACCAAAATACATCATCCAATAACACCGACAATCGCACCGCACCCAAAGCAGAAATCACCAAAGAAGCTGTACAGCAGAAGGTGAGAAATACGATGGGACAAATGGGCAATGCCGGTAGGTCTCGCGGAATGAAGCAAAAAATCAAGCAGAAAAACAAAGAAGACCGCGCCAACGACCGCAGAGAAACCAACCTCCGTCGGGAAAAGGAAAGCAAAATCTTGAAAGTAACCGAATTCCTCACCGCCAATGAATTGGCGACCATGATGAATATCAGCGTTACACAAGTGATCTCCTCTTGTTTCATGCTGGGCTTGATTGTATCGATCAACCAACGTTTGGATGCAGAAACCATCCAAATTGTAGCCGATAACTTTGGCTTTGAAGTAGAATTCGTGGATGCGGAATCTCAAATCGAAGCCGCCGACAACGAAATGGACGACGAAGCAGATTTGCTGCCTCGCTCACCCATCGTTACCGTAATGGGTCACGTTGACCACGGTAAAACATCACTTCTCGATTACATCCGTAAAGCCAACGTAATCGCCGGTGAAGCAGGTGGAATTACCCAGCACATTGGGGCCTACGAAGTAACCGTGGTGGATGGTAAAAAAATTACGTTCTTGGATACTCCCGGACACGAAGCGTTTACCGCGATGCGTGCAAGGGGTGCCAAAGTAACGGATTTGGCCATCATCGTGATCGCAGCAGACGACTCCGTGATGCCACAAACCCGTGAGGCCATTGCCCACGCTCAAGCGGCCGGCGTTCCCATGGTTTTCGCGTTCAACAAAATTGATAAAGACGGCGCCAACGCAGACAAAATCCGCGAACAATTGGCCGCCATGAATATCCTCATGGAAGACTGGGGTGGTAAATTCCAGTGCCAAGAAATTTCAGCGAAAAAAGGCCTTAACGTAGACAAATTGCTTGAAAAAGTACTCTTGGAAGCGGAAATCATGGACCTCAAAGCCAACCCCAACCGCAGAGCAAAAGGTACCGTAATCGAAGCCACCCAAGAAAAAGGCCGTGGTATCGTTTGTAGCATGTTGGTGCAAACCGGAACCCTTCGCATCGGTGATCACGTGGTTGTAGGACCTTACTACGCAAAAGTGCGTGCATTGTTCAACGAACGCGGTGGAAAAATCGATACAGCACCGCCAAGTACCCCAGTAAAAATGCTCGGATTCTCGGATGCACCCACCGCCGGTGATGCTTATGTAGTGTTTGCCGACGAAAGTGAAGCCAAAGCCCTTGCCAACAAACGTTTGCAATTGGTGCGCGAACAAGGCATCCGAACCAAACGACATATCACCCTGGACGAAATCGGCCGTCGTTTGGCCGTAGGAAACTTCAAAGAGTTGAAGTTGATCGTAAAAGGAGACGTGGATGGTTCAGTAGAAGCATTGTCAGATTCACTGTTGAAATTGACCACCGAAGAAATTGCCGTAAACGTGATTCACAGCGGTGTTGGTCAAATCACCGAGAGCGATGTATTGTTGGCCTCTGCCTCCGATGCCATCATCGTTGGTTTCCAAGTACGTCCTTCTGCCAAAGCCAAGCAAATCGCCGAAAACGAAGAAATCGATATCCGCACTTACTCAGTAATCTACCAAGCCATCGACGAGATCAAAGCCGCGATGGAAGGTATGTTGAGCCCTGAAGTGGTTGAAAAAGTCATCGGTAACGTGGAAATCCGCGAAGTATTCAAAATTTCGAAAGTGGGTACCATTGCCGGTTGTTACGTAACATCGGGTATGATCGAACGCAAAGCCAAATTGCGCGTAGTTCGCGATGGTGTGGTTATCCATACCGGTGAACTGGCCTCGTTGAAGCGTTTCAAAGACGATGTGAAAGAAGTTGCAAAAGGCTACGAATGTGGTCTTCAGGTAGAGAGATTCAACGAAATCCTAGAAGGCGATTATCTGGAAATCTTCAAAACTGAAGAAGTAAAGCGTAAACTGTAATTTTTGGTACAGACTTTGCTTTGTACACAAAAAATTAACACCATGAAAAAAACATTGACTCTTTTGGCCGCCGTTTTGGCATTTGTGACCACCAGCTTCGCACAAACAGAAGATGGTATCAAATGGGAAAAGAAATCACACGACTTCGGTTCAATCAAAATGGGACCCAAAGCTGAAGTGACCTTCCGTTTCACCAACACCACCAAAGCGCCTTTGGTAATCACTGCCGCCAACCCCTCTTGTGGTTGCACCGCTTCTGATTACACCAAAACCCCCATCATGCCTGGCAAAACTGGTGAAGTTACCGCTAGCTATGGCACCGATGGTCGCCCCGGATTCTTTCAAAAGTCAATCAAAGTGAATTTCGATAACGGTACTTCTACAGATTTGATCATCAGTGGTACTGTAAACTCCGAAACCGCTCCTGCTCCCAAGAATAACGAATTGAAGTAATGAGATTCATTGTCGCTTGCACCCTGTTTTTTGCTGCCCTAGCCGGTAATCAAGCCATTGCGCAAGTGGTAACAAGCCCCAATGCCGTTACCACCAAAAGCAGCAACGCCAGCATCAAATTTGAAAATACCTCGCACAGCTTTGGCAACATCATCGAAGGCCAAATTGCGCGCTACGATTTCAAATTTGTGAACACAGGCACAGAGCCTTTGATCTTGTCAAACGTTTCTGCGAGTTGCGGTTGTACAACCCCAAAATGGCCCCGCGAAGCCATCGCTCCCGGCAAATCTGCCGTGATCACCGCGGAGTACAACAGCCAAGGTCGCCCCGGAACCTTCACCAAATCCATTTTTGTTAAAAGCAACGGTGGCGATGTTACCCTTACCATTTCCGGTAATGTGGTAAAAGAGCCCGAGCAACCTCGCTCACCCATCATCATTCGATAATCCAAAAAGACTGGCTCCGCCAGTCTTTTTTTTGCCCCGTGCAACAAAAAAAATAACCCCCGCGTCTACCTTTCACCCAGTCTACAACAACCCAAACGCTGCCATGAAATACCTACGCATCGCCCTCCTCCTTGCTCTGCTGCCCCTTGCCCACCTTCAGGCCCAACAACCCCTGGATAAACCCGTGGAAGTCATCGGTAGCACCGTAGTAGAAGTCAATGCCAACGTGGGCGACATGGTAGAAGTGGTGTTCTCAGTGAGAAACAATTCCCTCGACGAATTTTATATCGCACAAATTCAAACCGATTGCCACTGCGTTTCCGCCGTTTACCCCCCACAAATCAAACACCTTACCACCGACTCCGTTACCGTTGTCCTCAATACCAACAACGTGCCCCCAGGCACCTTTGTGAAAAAAGCTTACCTGGAAACGCCCGACAACAAAGTCATTGAACTCGTACTTCAAGGCAACCTCACCGTGGTGAAACCCGTTGTGAAAGCCGGACAACGTCCGGTCATCTACAAACCGGTACACCGCCGACTTCACAATACCCAAAATGCCCTACCCCAAGTTCAATGGCTTAAAACCGCCCACGACTTTGGTTATGTAAAATCCCCCGAACCCGCAAAAACCGAATTTCAACTCCTCAACATCGGTCCCGGCAACATCGAAATCAAAAGCGTAGAACCTGGCTGCAGTTGCACCATTTCTGATTATACCAAAGGTCTCATCGCAGCCAACCAAACGGCCTCCGTTACCGCCGCATTTACCACCAAAGGCGCGTTTGGCTACTTCAAGAAATTCATCAAAGTGGAACTAACCGATGGCCGCGTCTATCAACTGTCCATCACCGGAAATGTGGATCCCATGTGATTCACCCAATCTTAGGTATTGATCCACGCTGAAAAATCACTCCGGCCTCCGCAATACCCCACCCGTGTGTAGAAAAATCACTGGGTAAACCCCCATGGCGTCGGGATTAACCAACCCATTTCCCCGTGCAGCTAACAGCCAATCATTCAACGCAAACAAAGCCTTCCCGGTATATACCCAATCCAAGGGAACCGCATTGCGCCCACTGCACAAATCAATAAAGGCATGCAACGATTCCGTGGACTTGGCGTAGCCGCCGAATTCATGGTCCGACAGAAACTCAATGCCATTCAACAAGCCGGTTTCATGGGCAAACGACACCTGTTCTTGCAAATTTTTCAAGACCATCACCGCGTGAACTTGGGCACCCATACCCCGCTGATTCATGGCCCTTCGCAATCCCAAAGCCGTTGTGGCGGTAGCACTCGCGTGAAAGACGTGGTCGAAGACCACCGCTTTACCCTGCCAAGCTTCTACCAAGGCCTCAAAGCCCTCAAAACCTGCCTCCCCTTTGCCCCCTTCAGCAACCACATAAACTTCGTTTATCGTGAGTCCCTGTTGCGCCAACACAAACTCCAAGGCGGCCTGCTTGTTGCGATACAGGCTGCGCGACACTCCAACCAACGTCATTCCAGCCTCCCTAGCCACCTGCAAATAGCGATTATCCAACGGCTCATCTCCCCGGAGGATGCCAATGCAGGCGATACCGGCCGCTTGCGCGGCCACCGCCGTGGCAACCAAATGGTTGCTGTAAGCGCCACCGTAGGTGATTAAAACCCGTTTACCTTGGGATTCCAGCACACGAAAATGGCCTTGTAACTTCCGCCACTTGTTGCCAGAAATGATGGGATGAATGAGATCGTCGCGCTGAATCCAAACATCCCCCGCTGGCAAGTGGAACACTTGCAGCGGGGGATCCAAACGCAACTGGGCCGCAATGGCTGTGCTCAATTCACTCATCGGCCCGAGCCCCCCGTGAGTGGCAATGCCAACAGCTCCCGCAAACTTCTTGCGGCCACCGAATGATAACCCGGCTCTGCCTGTAAAAAAATCTCCGTAGCCATCTCTTTGCCTTGGGCAAATGCAGGTACATACTTTCCATCAATCACCACATGCTGCGCCAACAACGCCTCGTAAATCGGCATCAAAAACTTTCTACGACCTACCCTCAACAAAAAATCATGCATCGCTTGATAAGCAGGACGGTAATCGCTCTGAATCGACAACACAAACCAATCACAAGCGATCTCTGCATTCTGCGTTTGGGTAAAATGAAAACGGGCATCCAAACCAGCCATCTCCTCGCGCGATAACCTTCCCGGCAATCCATCGCTACTTATATGCAATTGACGCAGCAAATGCAGCCAATGATGCGTGGTAAAGCCGCTTGTATCAATCACCGAAGCATCGCAAGGCACAGAACTGCCCGGGTGCAAAGGCTCACCACTCAACAAAAACTTGGCAACCTGCTGCTCTACCCGCGAAAATTCTTGGCTCTCCAATTTGGGAAACCCACCCACCGTTTGCACACCGGGCAAACCCTGACCATCAATCCAAGCCAAAACTCGGGGTTCGAAATCGCGCCATGCGTACAACGGACTGCTATTATGTCCAACAACAGAACCCTGAGCGGAAGTTGCGGTAGATTCCATGGCCGATACTGCAACCTTCTGCTCGTGAAATGCCTTCAAATCGGCCAAAAACAAATCGGTGGTTACCGTGCCAAACGCATACTTGGTAAAATGACCGTTTAAAAATTGATCGAACGCAGTTCTGCCATACAATTGCTCGAGCATCATCAGGAAAAAACGACCTTTTTCATAGGCGATATCGGTCAGTCCCTCATCCGGATCGCGCTTGCCCAAGTGTAAGCGCAAATGAGAATCCTCAGGCGCTTCTTTGAGCATCCAACCCAAGGTTTTGTCGAGTTCTCCCTTTCCCAACACCCGCAGCATATCGGCATAATTTTGTCCATACAGTTTCTCCATGATGCGCGATTCAACGTAAACTGTAAACCCCTCATTGAGCCAAAAATCGTCCCAAGTGCGGTTGGTGACCAAATTCCCGCTCCAGCTGTGCGCCAGTTCGTGGGCGAGCAGGCTCACCAAACTTCGATCGCCGGCAATGATGGTGGGCGTGGCAAACGTAACCACAGGATTTTCCATGCCACCAAACGGGAAACTGGGCGGAAGCACCAATACAATGTAGTCGCCCCAGGCATATTCACCAAACATTTCACCAGCGGCATCCACCATTTTTTGTAGGTCGGCAAATTCCCAAGCCGCTTTTGGCAACAGTTTGTGTTCGGCATAGACGCCCGTATTTTTTCCAAGCGATTGATACCCAAAAGACCCCACTGCGATGGCCATCAGGTAGCTAGGGATGGGCTTTTTCTGCTCAAAGCGATGCACTTTGTTTGGACTTGCACCGCCTTCCAGATTCATGGCGATCCGATGCCCTGAAGGCCAACAACGCGGACCAAAGTTAGATGCAGATTCAAAATCACCCTCTGGGTTGCCGAGCTTCACCGCACTCATGACAACATTGAAATCGGTGGGTTTGATGGGCGCATCCGCAAGATCCGGTACACCAATGCAGTCGGCTGCGCCAGTTCGAACGCCTGCGGCGCCAACGGATGTGGCGCCGCACACCACCCTCACCTGTGCCGAATAAGTATACCGAACGCTGGGCTTATCCTGCAGCGGTATCCAGGTGCGGGCCAGAATGGCCTGACTTTGACTGAACAAAAATGGATGGGTCTGGTCGTAGGTTTGTGCGGGCGATAGCCATTGAAGGGCCCCGGCCGAAGGCCGGGTCTTGTAGTGAATCACAATCTTCGATTGTGACCTTGGCACCTCAATCTCCAACGGTTTTCCGTACAACAACGTGTCGCCATCACCCACGCCAACCCTATACAACAACCCCTTGGCACCCTTCTTTAACACCCCCGTTTTTTTATCCAAACTACCCCCAGCATACACCCCCAAAATGTCCATATCCCGGTGATCCAACAACAACACATGATTCCCAGTGATGAGATTCACATGATACGGCGTTACTGAACCCGGCTTGCGATTGTCGCGCAAATACGCATGCACCAACGAATATTCTATCCATCCCTCAATCGTCTTATCAACGAAATTCACCGCCAATCGCATGTCCATATGGGTAATCAAAAATTCCCCATCGTTCGCATAACTGTGGTTTGTAAGCAACTGACTCCCATCACCAAAATACGGCGACCTCACCCCACATCCCCAACCCTGTATCGACGTACCCAACAGCACCACACATAGCAAGCAAACGCGACGAAAACCATGCAATTTTTCCATTTCCAACAAAAATACAATGCAAACCCTATCTTTGTAAAATCATTCGGGGTGCCTCCTACAGAGCGCTGAGATTATACCCGCACACTTGATCAGGATAATGCCTGCGCAAGGAAATGTCACCGCCTCATTGGCTGTGCTCCGGATGAAAAAACAATTCATCCATGAAAAAACTTCCCATTTTCACAGTGCTGTTTGTCCTACTCGGACCCGCACTCCAAAACGTTTCGGCCCAACAGTCCAACCCCCCTGCACAAAATCAAATTGCGCAGTCGCAAGTCGATACCGCCACCGACGTTGAAACCATCGAAGCAGCCATGGTCAACGCCGTGAACCTGGGCAAACCTCGCAACAACCTCAGCAGCATAGTAGTCGTATCCATCCAACAAAAAAATCCATTGACCGCGCAGAACTTGGGTCGCGACATCCCCTTTCTCACCCAGTCATTGGCCAACGTGATCTCCACCTCCGATGCCGGAAATGGCATTGGATACTCTGGCATTCGCGTGCGGGGATCCGACGCTACCCGAACCAACATTACCATCAATGGGGTGCCCATCAACGACGCCGAAAGTCAAGGAACTTTTTGGGTAAATATGCCCGATTTGAGCTCATCCATCAGCAGTTTGTCGCTCACCAAAGGGGCTGGACTATCAACCCACGGTGCTGGCGCCTTCGGCGCCAGCCTGGCCATCGGAACCGAAACCAATAGCCAAGAACCCTACTACCAAATCGATCAAAGCCTGGGTAGCTACGGCACCCTCAAAACCACCCTCAAAGGCGCCCTCAAACCCATCAAAATATCGAACCAAGAAACTTTGTTCGTCTCCGCCCGACTTTCAGAAATCCTCTCCGATGGATTCGTGGATCGCGCTACTTCCAATTTGGTGGGCTATCAAACCGCCATCGCCTACGAGAAAAAGACCCCGAAACCCCGGAAAATGCCCTCAGACAAAGACAATGTGTTGCAGGGCGATAAAGGAGCGAAAATCACCGATTACCACTATACCCGCGTGAAGTTTTTGGCTTTTGGCGGACAAGAAACCACCTACCAAGCCTGGTGGGGCGTGCCCATCGAAAAGTACAACCTCGGACAAACCTACGATTCCACCAATTTCGCGGCCTTGCAGAACCACTACCTCAGAAATAGCGGGTTTCAAGGGGCCACCTACCGCAATAGCATCGACAGTTCCAACCTCTTCAACGCCAACCCCGACCGATACAATTATTACACGTACAAAAACGAGGTTGACAACTACCAACAACATCACCAACACCTATATTTAACCCACGACTACTTCAGCAAACATCACCACCGAAAGCAATGGGCCGCCACCTTGTATCACACCTTTGGCACCGGCTATTTTGAGCAGTTTCGATATGGCGATGCCTTTTCAAAATACAACATCCCACCCATTCGCATCGCGAGCGACACCAATATCACGGTACTCCTTTCGGCGTCTGATCTGGTGCGACGTCGTTGGCTGCGCAACAACCTCATCGGCGTAAATTTGCACCACAGCATCGAAAAAGACAAAACCAACTGGCTGTTTGGTCTGGGTGCCAACCAATACTATGGGCATCATTTCGGACAGGTTACCCAAATTTTGGCCCTGCCCACACCCGAACAAAACCCACCACGCGAATACTATCGCGGCATTGGAAACAAATCGGATGTCAATGCTTTCGTGAAATTCAATCGTCGCTTCGCCTATGGAAAATACGACAGAACCCGCGGGAATGTGTTTGCCGACATGCAATTGCGCAAGGTGAACCATGTGGGCAGCGGTACCGACAACGACCTCAGAACCATTGATTTCAAGGGCGATTTTTTATTTTTCAACCCCAAAGCAGGATTCCAATTGCAGCATGCTTCATACCATCACATCGAGGGATATGTGGGTGTTGCACACCGTGAACCAGCCCGATCCGATTTCACCGACAATCTCAGTGGCGATGTTCCGCGTCCTGAGCGGATGGTAAATGGTGAATTGTCTTACTTATCGACCTTCCCGACACTGCCAACCTTCAATGGGACAAGCAGAGATAACCACATCCGCATCAATGCCTATTACATGCACTACAAAGACCAGTTGGTGTTAACGGGCGCGGTCAACGATGTAGGAACGCCGCTGCGCAAAAACGTGGACGTGAGTTTCCGTCGCGGTTTGGAATTCGAAGGTCAATACGTGCTGTGGCAAAAAGATTATCCGGTGGCCGATCACAGCTATCTTGAGCGACATTACCTGCATTTGATTGGGAATTTATCGGTAAGTCAGAACATCATCCCCAATTCCAAGGTGACTTGGCAGGATTACGGCAGTGGTATACCGGTGGATACGGTATGCAAGAATGCCCCCATTGCGTATTCACCGAACATGGTCGCAGCTTTGGGCTTGCAAGGCCAGATCAAGAAGTGGAATGTGTTGTGGTTGAGCAAGTGGGTGGGCCGACAGTTTTTGGATAACACGGGCGATGTATCGCGCAGTTTGAACCCCTACAAATTCAGCGAGTTAACTGTGAATTACACGCACAAATTCCGCGGCGGCACTTCATTGGCGTTCAAAGCCCAGTGCATCAATTTGTTTTCGGCACGATATGCCAGCAATGGCTACACATGGGGTTACATGTACGGTTCCCGCGACATTACCCAGGAGGTTTTCGTCTTCCCGCAAGCCCCCCGCAACTTCCTAGTAGGCCTCACTTGGCGATTTACGAAGGGGTAGAAAATCATTAGCGCAAGTGCTTATCAGAAAACACGTTCCAACTCCATAAGCAAGTATCAGCCAGCGGCATCTTGATGCTCCAGTTGGGTTGGTTGTTCACCCCAGGTTTGATCTCAGGGACCATCGGCTTGGTAACACCCGTCTGTATCCGGTCGCGGTACTGAAATGCCAAAATCTTCTCCGCCGTTTTCTGTGCGATGAACCGACGAATGTGCGCATCCACATGCTCCGTGGGATACCATTGGTCCGTGTAATGATGTCCACCTGCCCAATCAAAGCAGGGATTGCCCTCAGTACCGATCCCCACATCTTCACTCAAACCCTGCCGATACACACCCAACCCGTGTTCACTATACAATCGCTGCACATCCACATAACCCACCTTGAAATTGCCATTTTTGTATCGCTCCGACCATCCACCAAATCGCTTGCGCAAGAAATTCATGTTGTAATCCATCAATTGCGTCAACTCCTTGTCAAACAGGCGATGCGCATGATCAAAATTGGGCATCAACAACACAAAAACCACATTCACGTCTTCTCTTTTGCATTTCTCTACGATGGCATCCAACGCCTTCACCCGCGGGTTCTCCTCATCCAACAAAAACGCAAATTCCTTCAAATAAGCCTCCGCCATGGGCATCACCCGTGCCAAATCCGCCTCGCTCGATACCGGCGCAAACTGTCGCTGCAAATCCCGCAACCACCACTTCACCGTGTTGTGATAAAACCACTCCTCACCGTCCGTCATTAAACCAGGACCCCCATGGGACGACCCATAATGCTGTCCGGCACCACCCTGCAAACGCAAATCCTTCGTCCGAAACCATTGCGTCTTCGCACGCTCCATCTCCCTAGAATCTCGGTTGTCGTAGTGATGCAAACTCACATACACCCGATTCAATAAGGCCAATCTAGGCGAATAAAATATCGCCTCCTGCTGGTTGCTCGCCTCGTTGCCATTGAACATCGCGCTCGGACCAAAACTCCGCATATTCACCGTGATCACCACTGTTTTGAGTCCCGTATCTGCCCAATGCTCAGGCATCAAACCCAACATCTGCGAAAACAACCCCACATGATACCCGTCGTGCGATACCCCCCTCACCCGATTCTGCGGCAAATACATCTGCAAAAACTCACTCACACTGTACCCAAACGTATCGGTCCAAGGGTTAAAACTGGTATTCGAACTCTCGCCCAAATACACCACATCTCCCGTTGAAAAGGCCGAATCCAACTTCGCAGCCATGGGCGAAAATTTCGCGCGCTCCTGCCCATATAAGCCCGAACTCACATACCAGACATTGGCCGCAAAAAACACAACCACACCCACCAAGAGTCTTAGTAGCAATTTCGGGGCGATATCTTTCATCCAGGCCATCGTTAAAATTGAAAATATACAAAAGGATGATTGATCGCGCCGCCCCACATCCACACTGATACCGCCATCGCGGCATACATCAACCACCTCACAGGCGCTGAGAACTTACCCAACCAAACATCGGCCCGGTCCTTCATCACCCACAAATCCAACAACAAGAATATACACAAAAAAAGTGGTATTTGCAAGCCGTGAGCCAGCGTAGGCGCAGCAATTCCCTCCAATCCATCCAACCTACAACCGATATACCCCGGCAGCCACAACATCCCAAAAACCTCCGAAGCTTGGTCCATCGTAGCACTCCGAAACCAAACCAATGTCATCATGAAAAAGAACCCCGTTTTCACCGTCCGAAACCCATCCCACAAACGCCTGCGCAACGGCAACCGACCCTGATGGTCGTGAAAATGTCCGCCCACAAACTCCAGCTTCTTGAAAACAAAGCGATCAAACAAATACAAAAATCCCTGGGACACCCCAAACGCAATCATCGTTCCGTTCGCCCCATGCCACAACCCACTGGTGAAAAATACCAACATCGCCGCCATCGCCAAAACCCACGGTCCCCGCTTGTTTCCCCCCACAGGAATGAAAATGTAATCCCGAAACCACGTGCTCAACGAAATATGCCAGCGCTGCCAAAATTCAGGGATGCTCTTGGCGATGAATGGCTTGTTGAAATTGTCCATCAAATGAATCCCAAACAACAACGCACTGCCCTGGGCCAACAACGAATACCCAAAGAAATCGGTATACACCTGAAACGTGAAATAAAAGGTCGCCAACCAAGCCTCGGCCTGAGTAAACGCCGTGTGACCGGCATAAAAAACATCTACCACTGTAGCCAAATTATCGGCCACCGCCACCTTTAAAAACAAACCGTAAATCAATAGCCTGGCCCCGTTTCGCACATCCTCCCATTTAGGCATATTTTCCGAAAATAACTGCGAATGCAACTTGCCAAAACGCTCGATCGGACCTGCAACCAACTGCGGAAAGAACGACACATAAAGCATAAACTTAGGCAAATTGTGCTCCGCCTTCTCCTGTCCGCGGTACACATCCACCACATAGCTGATGCTCTGAAACGTATAAAATGAAATCCCCGCCGGAATCGTGTATTTACCCAGCTCAACAATCCATGCCGTGGCGTTATGATCGCTCATCCATCGCACCATCACAGAATCGCCCAAAGCAAAGTCCAAGTACTTAAACATGAACAACATGGTCAAGTTACTGCCAATGCTAAACCACAGCCAAAACTTCCGCCAGCCGCCAATGTCCTGCCGCTCCACCCGCATCCCACACCACCAATCAATCACCGATGTGAGCATCATCAACCCCGCAAACTCAACCTTCCAATACCCGTAAAAATAGTAACTAACCAGCAGCAGCCATATCCACCGATGCTTAACAGGCAGCAAAAAATAACTCAGCCATACCAGTGGCAAAAACAACCAATATACAACCGAGTTGAACAGCATCCGCGGTCGCGAATATACTTATTCTACCACCAAATGACTGCGATAAGTGGCATCGGCCAAAGTCAATACAACCAAATAATGACCGTTCATCCACGACGATGTTTCGATGCGATCGCCCTGGGTCCATGCACCCTCGTAGATCAATCTCCCAGCGAGGTCCATCACCCGCAATTGCCCCGCGGCAACAAGATTCCCTTCAATCACAACCTCAAATGCACCCTGCGCGGGGTTGGGCATCACCTTGCAAACGCCCTGAGTCTCCAAAGACATAGCCGACGCAGTGAATTTCCATTGCGACAAATAAGGATTGCTTACCTTCTTGTCTAAATACACGCGCCACTCACCGGCCGACAGAGAAATTGCCTGATTCGCACCCGTCACCTGTAAACTATCCCCGCTCATGTAATCGTACCACCAACCCGTATGGGCAAACGTCACCGAACTGGTGCTACTGGTCACATCAAAATTCCCGATGACCACCGTATTCAAATCCACATGATTCAGGTTCAACTTCTTGAAAAACCCGCCACTGCTGAAAAAATAAGTCGTGGGCTTGGCCACCCCCAACTGCGTCGCTTTCAAATGGTTGATGGCCGCAATCTTGAAATACGTCTTTCTGCGCGTGGCATCTGCCGTCCAATAATCCCAGCGCACAGGCTTGTTGGCCAACCTACAGGCGTCTTGCACCGTTACCCCATCTTCACACGTGTTGATGCTGTAATCGTAGGCCAACTCATCAAACTGCCAAATCATTTTAGGTCCGGGCGTAGCCAACACAAACCCGTAAGCCATCGCCACGCGGGGCACATAAATGGGCGATGTTTTCACGCTATACCCCGCCACCACATTGCCAAAAGTCTTCGATTTATAAGCCATACGCTCTTCGTCGTGACTCAAAGCGTATCCCACCAAATGACGGTTGCTCCAGCCCCTCTTTTGTGCATCGATGCCCCAACCAAAATCGTTGCTGCTAAAGCCCATCACCGCCTCATTCACATTGTAATTGCCATTGCCCCACAACATCATCCCCTTGGCCTGCAACACCTGCTCCTCCGAATTGTCGGCAAAATGCTCCAAAATGGTATACGCACCGGGCGATACCGCCTGAATGGTGTTGTTGTAATCACTCAAAATATCGATGCGCGATTGGTCGTAGGCCGACATCTTACCGGCATCAGTGCCAGAGTACGTTTGCGTCATTCCCTTGCTCAAATCGAAGCGAAACCCATCCAAATGAAACTCGTTCAACAAATACGTGAGGGTGTGCTTGGTGTAATATTTCGTCGCCGCCGATTCATGGTTGAAATCATAGCCCACATTGAAGGGGTGCTTGGCATCTACGTTCAAGTACGGACTGTTGCCGGCAGGTTTTCCACTCGCCGCATCCCAATACATGTTCGTTACAGGTGCACTGCCAAAAGCATGGTTATAAACTACATCCAAAATCACAGCGATACCATTTTGGTGACAAGCGTCTACCAATGATTTCAGGGCGTCGCGCGTGCCATAATACTTGTCGATGGCCATGTGACTGGCAGGGTTATAGCCCCAGCTGAGGTTTCCTTCAAATTCAGTAACGGGCATCAATTGCAAGGCGGTAATCCCCAATCGCTTCAAATAAGGCAAGGTATCTTGAATGGCTTTGAACGTCTGCGCTTTGGTGAAATCACGGGTCAAACACTCATAAATCACCAAGCGATCCTTATCGGGCCGCTGAAAATTTACCTTACTCCAAGCAAAAGCGGGCGCTGCCGTTTGCAACACACCCACCCAACCTTGGGTTTTGTTTTTGGGATAGAGCTTCAACTTGGGGTAATTCGCCGCCGGGATATAAGCATCGTCCCACTCACTCAACAGCAACGTAGCAAAGGGATCCGCCACGCGCACTTTCCCATCAATCCAATATTGAAAGCCATATTCTACGCCTTTTTTCAGTCCTCCGATGCACTTCCACCAGATGTTATTGCTCGACGAAAAGTTCATGAAATACGCCGTATCGGTGCCCCAATTGTTGAAATCTCCGATCACGTACACATAGTTTTTATAAGGGGCATAAAGTGCCAGCAGCACGGTAGAATCATCGAGGTAATTCACCCCTTGCTCCATGCCCGATGGCAGTGCGGCTTGCGTTACCTTTGGATTCACCGTGAAATAGAGGGTGTCGAAAGCGGTAAACGTGCTGTATTTCGCGGCAAAGGCCACCACATTTTTGCCTACTTTCCAGTTCGATATACTGGCTTGAAAACTGTCTTGGGTGCTGCTCTTTCTCAGCGTATCGCCATTGAGCAACAGGGCGATGTCGCACACGCGACTGCTCCACACTTCAATTTTTTGGGTGCTGCTGCTGCCAATGATATTGTCGCGCGTTTCAGGCAAAGTAAATTTCGCGGCCAACCCCGTAGAATAAATTGGGGTAAAGATATCGGTTCCGTTGGCGCTTCTACCCACTTTGCTGCCATCGGCATTTCTGAAAACGAAGGCCATTTGTAAAATGACTTCGTTGGCGCCGAAGGCGCCGCCCTGAGTATAAAAATCTTTCACATGATAGCGAATCTTCCACTGGTCGTTCCCCAAATAAGTCATTTTTGTGCGGTTGTCCGCCGTGCCCCAAGTACCCACTACGTGCTTCCAGTCGCTGCCGCTGGTACTGGCCGTCGTAATCACACCCGTGTGGGCATACACCTGACTCACCCCCACCAAGGCACCGTTGCCCAACTTGGCATTGTAAACAATGGTTACCGTGTCGTTCTCTTTGGGAAATACCGGACTCACCGACAAAACCTGGGCCTTCAAAGCACACAACGCCATCACAGACAACACCAACAAAAGGGAAAACTTCTTCATAATCTTTTCAAAGATACTCGATAAGTGTCGTTTCGACAATAATCCCACCCCAACATGGGCGACTTCCATACAATAACCGGTTAAATAGGGTGGGGAGTGTCGCAAAATTTGTGGGAGGTGGGGAGAGATCTTGGGAGAAGAGAGGGAGGCAGAGGGGTGACGAATGTCACCCCGAATCATCAAAAAAATGCGAACTTTGTACAACGGAAAACGCGAGGATTCCAGAAACCATGTCAAAGGCGCAATCCAACGACCAACCATCAACCAACATTCACTACAACACTTACCCGGTGATGGGCATGACCTGTGCCGCGTGCGCGGTGAGTTTGGAGAGTTATTTGGGAAGTATGGCCGGCGTTGAAAAAGTAGTGGTGAGCTATCCCAACCAATCGGTTTATGTGGGGTTCAACAGCGAAAAAATCACCGAGGTTGGCTTGGCGGAAGCGGCGAAAGAAATAGGATATGATCTTTTGTTGGGCGATTCAGCCAAGAGCGGTAATGCGGCCGCGCTGCGCGCGGCCGAAGCGCTAGACCGACTCAAATCGAAACTCCTCGTTGCATCTCTCTGTACCGCACCCATCTTCATCCTATCCATGTTCTTCATGAACCGACTCCCCCATGAAGGACTCATCCAACTCCTGCTCGCACTCCCCGTTATCCTGGTATCCGGACGTGATTTCTACACCTCTGCCCTCAAAAAACTCAAACACAAACAATCCAACATGGATACCCTGGTGGCCCTGTCAACAGCCACCGCCTTCCTCTATTCCGCCTACCAAGTGGTTATCCACTACCTCCAACCACCCCAACATCACGCCCATCATCCCCATTATTACTTCGAATCCGCCACCGTCATCATCACCCTAATCCTGCTCGGGAAATACCTCGAAGAACGAGCCAAACAGCGCAGCAGCCAGGCCATCACCGACCTCCTCGCCCTGCAGCCCAATCACGCCACCGTCATCCGCAATAACCAAGAAATATCCATCCCTTCCAACGAAATTCTACTGGGCGACTTCGTCATCATCAAACCCGGTGAACGCATTCCCATCGATGGAAAAGTGCGCGCCGGAGACTCCCACATCGATGAATCCGTCATCACCGGCGAACCCATCCCCGTTGCCAAAACCAAAGGCAGCACCGTATACGCCGGCACCATCAACCAACAAGGCACCCTGAAAATTATCGCCCAAAAAGTAGGAAGCCAAACCCTCCTGGCCCAAATCGTGGCCCGCGTGCAACAAGCCCTCGGCTCCAAACCCCAAATCCAACACCTGGCCGATCGCATCTCCGGCGCGTTCGTGCCAACCGTTGTCGCCCTGGCCATCGCCTCGGCCCTCTTCTATAACTTCTTCCCCCTCAATACACCCAGCGGATTTGCCCTCACCACCTTCATCAATGTATTGATCATCGCCTGTCCTTGCGCGCTCGGATTGGCAACCCCCACCGCGCTCACCGTAGGCATCGGCAAAAGTGCCAAACTCGGCATCCTCATCAAAGACGCCCAAGCCCTCGAAAAAGCGGGGAAACTCACCGATATCGTCTTCGACAAAACAGGCACACTCACCCAAGGAAAACCCGCAGTCATGGTGGTACATACCTTTCCCAGCCCTGAACTGTCAGAAACCCAACTGCTGCAAGCGCTATTCTGGCTCGAAAAACAGTCAGAACACCCCCTCGCCCAAGCCGTGGTTGCCCATTTTCATTCCAACGATTTTCCCGCCACAGAAGTACAGGAATTTCGCTATCTGCCTGGGAATGGCGTGATTGCCAACATCCAACAACATACCCTCAAACTGGGTTCCTTTCATTGGATATCGACAGCGCTGGGCAGCCACATCTCCCCAAGCCAGTACGCCCTCGCACAATCGATGCTAGACCAAGCCCAAACGGTGATTGCGCTGGCAAACGACAACCAACTGTTGGCGCTAATCGGACTCGCAGACCCCCTCAAAGACACCGCCAAACAAACCGTACATGCGCTGCAAAAACTAGGCATCCGGGTGCATTTGCTCACGGGCGACAACCCCCAAACCGCACACAAAATTGCCGCAGATTTGGCCATAGAATCCGTGGTGGCACAGGCCCTGCCAGATACAAAACGATCGTACATCCAACAGCTACAATCAAACAACCGCACCGTTGCGATGGTAGGTGATGGTATCAACGATGCCCAAGCGCTGGCCCAGGCCGATGTAAGCTTCGCCATGGGTACCGGCACCGCACTGGCCATGGAATCGGCGGGGGTGACTTTGTCGGGCGGACAAATAACGCAAATCCCCACAGCCATCGAATTATCCAAGCAAACACTGAGCACCATCCACCGCAATTTATTTTGGGCATTTGGCTACAATGTGCTGGCAATTCCCTTGGCGATGGGCGTGTTTTACCCCATCAACGGACTGATGCTCAACCCCATGATTGCGGGCGCTGCGATGTCGTTCAGCTCAATTTCCGTCGTACTAAACAGCCTCTGGCTAGCAAAAAGAAAATAAAATGACAACCTTACAATTCAATACAAACATCAATTGCGGCAACTGCATCAAGTCTGTAACGCCCTTTTTAAACGCGTTAGAAAGCATCGATGCGTGGGAAGTAGACACGACCAACCCCGAGAAGGTGCTGTCGATACACACAGTAGAACCGGCCGATGCGGTAACGGCAAAGGTATTGGGCGCCTTGCAACAGGCGGGCTTCAAGGCCGATGTACGTCGCGGTTAAGCGCGGTTAGTCGATCTTAGAAAATTCAATCTTCTTGCTAACGTCTGAGGGATTTTCCAACCACAATTCGCTGTTGGTGAGTCGAACGATGCGATATATTTTGGTACCAAGGTCGATGCCACCCCAAGTTTGTTTGATGGAGATTTTCTCTTTGGTATCGCCCCACTGCCAATCCACATCCACGGTCGCGATGTTGTATGTGCCTGTAAACAGTTTGGTTTTTGTGGTGGCTGTGCCTTTGTTTTCTTTGGTAAAATCGAAGATCACAGAATCGCCGGCTTTGGGGGCTGTTCCACCTTCGAGCATAGTATTATTCCAACGACCTTCCAAGCGACCAACTTTGGAGCGGAACGACAAATCTGGACCTTCTTCATAGGTACAACCCTGTAAAGCGGCCATGGCCACGAAAACGGCAGCGAATAATCTCATTTTCATACGATTGAATGTTAGTGTTTGCTACGAATTAAATATTTTTTTCATGGAATCAAACACGGGGAGGACGAAAATTCACGAAATTTGTGGTGTTGCAATGGGATTGATCGGATTCGACGGGATGATTGGTTGCAGTGTAAGCATGTGGTGCGTTGGAGGTTTGCACCTAAATATCAACCTTCAAAACCATAAGAGGCGAAACTAACTACGCCATGGCTGCCTAATCGGAACGATTAAGTAATTGCCATCTACCCCGAATGTCTCTATCTGAGCCGATGTTCGTCAGGGGTAGTCGACCCGCTCAGGTATGGCCCCGAAGCGCCAATGCAGGGGTTTATTACAAAGTTGGATAAGGAGCGACGTTGGCCAGGGTAGAGCCGGCCCGATCCCGAAAATCAATCTAACCCTAAACATGTAGAAAGCGCTAGCTATCGCATCGCCGGACGGGGGTTCGATTCCCCCCAATTCCACTAGATTAAAACAGGCTCTCCATTAGGGCCTGTTTTTGCATACAACGCAAGGCCCTTCCCCGCCGTCTATAACTCCGCAACACCGTTATGCGGAACCACTTAATCCTCTTAATTTGCCTCCTAATCGGTTCAACCAACGCCGATGCGCAATACTACTATAACGCCCCCAACGCCTCGGCCTATAATCCCATCAACAATCGCTACCTCATCACCAACCAAGGCAGTGGGGAAGTCCTTCAAATCGATCGCGCCGGCAACAAAACCCTGTTCGCCAAAAACCTCAAATCGCCCCGAAATATCGCCGTACACAAACTGCCCATCGGATACGCTGTGCTCGTGCTCGACTCCAACCGAATGGTCATCTACGACACCGTTGGAAACCTCATCGGAACCGAAACCGTTAGCGGCATCCAACAAATTCAAGACTGCGCCTATGACTCCATCGCACAGGTCCTATACACCACCGACCGCGTTCGTGGCTGCATCTATAAAACCACCTTCGACAAAAGTGCACCGCATACACCCCACACGAGCATTTGGGTTAGCAACCTCACCAAACCCTCAGCCATCCTCTGGCAAAAAAATAAAAATCGACTTCTCCTGGTTCAAGACACCCTAAATTCCAACCTCATCGCCATCTCCATCAGCGATTCCACCGCACAAACCCTCCGATCGCTCAACATCAAAAACGCCATGGGATTGGCTGAAGACGCCCAAGGTAATTTGTATATCGCATCGGTTGGCGACAAATACATTTACCAACTCAACAAGTACTTCAGCGGTAGTCCCAAAGTGTTACTGGGCGAGCCCAAACCCGGCGACATTACCATCGTTAGCGAGCGCAATGAATGGGTCTATACCTGTATCATTTGCGGAAAAGTGTTCATCGCCGACATCCATTTGTTTGGCCCAGACAGCGAAGTTGTTGGATGCGCCACCGATAGCATCACCACCTACAAAAACCCCTTCATCAAAAACATCGGTACCTTCGAAAAAGGCAACGAATTCTTGCTTGAACTCAGCGATAGCAAAGGGCGGTTCGACAGTGGATACATCCTCAACCGCGTAGTAGATACCCTCATTCCCGCAGAAATCAAAGGCGTATTACCCGCCAAACTCCCAGCTGGCATGGGCTACCGACTGCGATGGAGTAGCACCAAACCCAAAATCAACGGCTATCTCCAGATGTCACAAATCCTCCAAGCACCCACGCTCTCGCTATCCAAAAATGGTTCTGTGCGATACGATTGCGATGGACATGGAATCCGATTGCAAGCGCAAGATTCTGCAAGTCTCACCGACTACACTTGGCAAGTGAATGGCACCGTCATAACCGACTCAACCCAATTTCTCACTGTCAAAGGCGTCAGTCAGAATACCCAACGCGTGCACCTAATCGCCAAACAAACATCCACCGGATGCACAGCCCATGATTCGGTGAAAATCCTATTTGCCTCTTCGGTGCCAGTGGCAAAGCAGCTGCCAACGCTTCGCGTATGTGCCAGCGATTCCATCAGTTTTGGCGATACTTTTACCAACAACACCCATCAATACAACTGGAAAAATGGCAAAGGTTGGAACAGCCAAACCATGAAGCCGCAATACAAAGCGCTGCAAACAGATACCTTTCATTGCACGATTACCTCCACCCAAGGATGTGTGTCGACCACCGCTCAAATATTAACCGTTACCCAATACGATTCCATTCACTGGGTGGTCCAGTCCGATACACTGCTGGAAGTCACCTCGCAACTAGGGGATACACTGTATTGGTATCACAACATGAAGCTCATTCGGGCCGACAAACAGAACCGATTATTCCACCCCGATACAGGATGGTACTCGGTATGTACTGGTGTCAAAAAACGCATGGGTCAAGCGGGTTGCATTCAATGTCTAGAAGGTTATTACGTATCACCCAGAATGGCTTCCACGCACAAGTTTGGACAACAAACCCTGCGCATATTCCCCAACCCTGTATCGGATATCCTCTATGTGGATGCTCCCAAAGGCACCCATTGGCAACTATATTCTTCCACTGGTGAAACCCTCGCCCAGGGAACTGGAAATATCATTGACGTCCACACTTTGAGTATCGGCTGTTATTCAATTAAAATCCAAGAGTCAACACCACTGCGCTTTTGTATCGCTCGGTAGATATAGGGTAATTTGATATATTTGTTAAATTGAATACAATGAAAAAACTCATTTTCTCCCTCATCTTTTGCCTTTTGATCAATGCCAGCAATGCGCAAAAAATTCTTTTCGTGAATGACAACGATGATATTATTACCAACAGCGACACCCTCATCAATTCACTGGGCCGAAGCAAATACAAAACATTTGACCACTATAACATCACCGATTCTGCAGGAATCATCCCCTCCGCCACATTGATGATAAAGTACGATGTAGTGATTTGGTATTCATCTACCGATGGTGTGGGGCTTCGTTTTTGGAAAGATAGTTCAGCCATCAATCCCAACATCAAAGCCTTTGTAGATGCAGGGAAATCACTCTGGGTAATTGGTCAAGATTTATTGTACGACGCCTATGGCAAAGCCCCAATTGCATTTAAACCCGGAGATTTCACACATGATTATATGGGGATTTTGGCTTATGAAAACCAATCCAAATCCGATGATGGTGATTTTGGGGTGGCTCAGTTAGATCGCAGTGCAAGTGCACCAACTAATTTTGCTGCTAAAATCGACTGGATCTTTTCAACCCTGTGGTACGTAGACGGTTGCACATTGAGAAATGGTGTTGAAAGCATCTATAAAATGGGACCCACTGGCTACATTTTGGCGGGATATGATGCCATGTTTTACAGCAAACTCCAAAACAAAAAAGTGATGTCGACCCTTTTTGACCCCGCCTTAATCAAAACACCTGCTCAACGTGTGGCTTTCCTTAATGCGAGTTTAGACTATCTTTTGTTGATGGCAAAAGTGCGTGAATTATCCAAATCCAATTTAAAAATTGTTCCAAACCCCGCTAATCAAATTGTAGTAATGTTCGCGGATCTTCATCAGGGCGATGAAATCCTTGTATACAACGCATTGGGGGCGATGGTGAAATCAATTCACATCGACAACAAAGTAAAAAACCATTCGCTCAATGTGCAAGACCTTGCAACAGGCCAATATTTCATTCAAGTTATGCGAAATGCTTCCGCGATTTACGCTGGAAAACTAACAGTGCAGCCATAACCCAATAAATCCTATACTTACAAATACATCATCAAGCCCACGGCAATCGACACAATGCCAATCACTTGTAGCACAGCAGATTGGTATACAGATTTCATGTAAGCCGCAGGCAAAGTCATCTTCCGCATGCGCGCAATTCCCAATCCCTGGGTCACAATAACGTACACAATCAACAGCCCAAAATACACGTACATCGTGTTGATGCCCATCGCCCATAGCTTTTCAAAACTGCCCGTAGCGCCCAAAATCAGGTAAGCGGCAATGATTCCAAACAGCACGTACACACTCACCGTGCGGGTTTTTGCAAACGAAGTCATCAAATTGTGCAACTCCTCCGCATTTAACGTCTTCAATCCACGCTCACGAATGACTCTGCCCAACAACGTTGTCACCAAAGCTATTCCAATCCCTACATAAAAAACGGCTTCGTTATTCATGGAAGCAAGTTACGTGTTTTTCAAACCTAAATGATTTCACCCGACCACAATCGGTCTAAGAATTTACGCCAGGGCATTACCATTATATCGCCAACTTTGCGTTCCATGGGATCATTGCTGATTACAATTTGTTTTTCAACCCCATATTCTTCCGAGAAGGCCTTAAGTCCTTTTAAGTGCTTTGACTGAACATTGTCTGTTCCCTTTACCTCAATCGCAATTTTGTGGTCGCCAAGAATAAAATCAACTTCTATCTGTGATGTTGTCCTCCAATAAGAAATGGAATAATTTTCACCAGAGTAATTGCTATGCGCGTACAATTCCTGATAAATGAAATGTTCAAAAGCATTTCCAAAAGACTCACTTCCGATTTCAACGCGGCCTCTCTTTAACAAATGATTCGTTATACCTATGTCAAAATAATAAAACTTTGGTGCCTGAATTACTCTGCGCTTCGGTTTCTTTTGGAAAGAAGGCACGTAACGTCCTATGAGGGTGTCTTCTAATATTTGAAAATACTCTTTCACAGTAATCGCAGATACTCCGCAATCAGCGGCAATATTGGTAAAATTCACCATTTCCCCTTTTGAAAATGCCGCCGCTTCTAAAAATCTACCAAATGCATTAATATTTCTAATTTTGGCCTCCGTTGCGATCTCATCACGCAAGTAATTTCCGATATAGGCTTCAATCAATTTTTTGGGATTATCCGATAAATAATGTCGCGGCAATAAACCGTGATTCAGAGCCCGGATTAAATCAAATTGAGGTATTTCTGAACAACTCAGTGGATACAATTCATATCTCAAGGCCCTACCACCAAGCAAATTGGCACCAGAACGCAATATCTTCCTTGGACTCGAACCACTCAAAATGAAATTCACCCTGTGATTGACTATGAGCCAATGAATTTCATCCAACAATGCCGGGATCTTTTGAATTTCATCCACAATGATGACCCTATTCTCTCCCTCAGCCAAAATCACCTCCCTGAATTGCGCTGGATCTCGCTCGTATCGCATAAATACATCTGACTTTAATAAGTCAAACCACAGTGCGTCCTTGAACAATGATTTTAACAATGTGCTCTTTCCCGTTTGACGAGCACCCCACAAAAATAGACTTTCACCTTCGCTTCCCTGAAGCTGCTGATTTCGAATAAACATGACTATGTACTATTAAAAAAACATGATAATCCAAAGCACTACTTTGTTATATCATGATAATCCAAAGTACAAAGATACTTATTTACGAAAGAAATTACAACATATCAAACATTTACACCCCTTCGCCCCAATTGGCAAGCTCATCGGCACTCCATAAGCCAGGAAAGAACACCCTGCGCTGGTATTTCGGATGCATATACTTGCGCCAATCGCTGCCGCCCGTAGCCGCCGCCTCACCCAAATACTTACCCGCCGCATGATAATGCGCCATCACCCAAGTCACATTCACCGTGTAATCGTAATGTCGCATCGCCGCAACCAACCCCGCATCCGATTTCACATCCTCAGGCAACTGCTGAAACTTCGTACACAAATTTGTCTGATTATACCCCTCCATCTTCCGCAAAAACTCGGCTTTATACCGCTTTTCAAAATTGCTCAACAACGCATTCTTACGTCCTGTTGCGTGGTCCTTGCCCGCCGCCTGCCAATACAAATGCTCGTAAGCATGCTCGTAAGACGTGTTCCGATCAATCGTAGCGCGGAAACGAAAATCAATCAAATTGATCAACTCCGTGCTGGCAAACTCAATCAATCGATACTGAGCACTCTGAAACCCACTGGCCGGCGTCAAAGTATTGCGAAACTTCATGTACTGCTCCCGCTCCATCCCATCGCCCATGATTGAAAACGAACTCGAAAGCATGTCGAAATACCGACTAATCCTGCGCAACTTCTCGGTAAAAAATGCTGCCTCTACCACTGCCTTGTTCGATACTTGATCGATCTCCCACAAAATCATCTTGAACAACAACTCATTGATCTGGTGATACATAATAAACACCATCTCATCGGGCTGATCCGTTCGCTGCACCTGCAATCCCAACAACGCATCAGGCAAAATATAATCCCAATACGTGATCGGATTAGACCACGACAATCCCTCCAAATGCACATCGGGGTTCTGATCCATTGCGCGATATTTTGCGTCGATCCGCTTCAGTATTTCTTCTCTGTCCATCATGAAACTTTCCAATTCGTGTTGCAAATAACCGCTGATTCGGTCATTCTTCCCCAAAATCCCTGCATTTTTATGAAATTTTGTGTAAATCAATGGGTGATATTTAAGGCGATTTCTGTTGAATTCATCTGAATTTTATTCAAGCAAAGTTACCGATTAGAAAACCTGTAAATCCATGAGAATGGTCAGTTCCTTTACCTCAATTTTGTCATAATTACGGACCAAAAAAGTACCTTTGGTGGGTGGACGTAATTTCTTTTACTGCTGCGTTTGTTCAGCATACGATGGAGGCCGCCGAAGGCGGCCACGACTGGTGGCATATCCACCGCGTACATACCAATACCATCAAAATTGCCGCAACCGAAACGGTGGATCCCGTGGTGGTTGAACTGGCCGCACTTCTCCACGATATCGCCGATGCCAAATTTCACAGGGGTGATGAAACCATCGGACCTGCAACGGCAAAACATTTCCTGCAAACCCAAGCACAGCCCAAATTCCCCGAAACACTGTCTAACCACCAAATCCAACACATCATCCAAATCATCGAAAACATCTCCTTCAAAGGCGGAAAAGAAATTACCCAATTTCATTCGCTCGAGTTGGCCGTGGTTCAAGACGCCGATAGACTGGATGCCATCGGTGCCATTGGCATCGCACGAACCTTCAATTATGGTGGTTTCAAAGGCAGCGAAATTTTTAATCCCAACCTGCACCCTAACCCCCACATGAGCAAAGAAGAATATAAAAAAGGCGGCAACCCCAGCCTCAACCACTTTTGGGAAAAATTGCTCCTGCTCAAAGACCGAATGAATACAGAAACCGGAAAAAAGTTGGCCGCGCAGCGACATTCCTTTATGGTGTCTTTCTTGTGTCAGTTTTTTGACGAAACGGGTATCCAACCCCAAGGATTCGACCTACCCGCTACCGACTAGAATCTAAGATACGGGGCATGATCAAAAGCTTGCTGCATTATTTTCATCGTGTAAAAGGTCAAAGATAATCTCAGTTTAACCATCAATTACCTATTTTCGCATTCAATGAAACTGCTGTTGGTCTCAGTAATCCTTACGCTATCCCCTTGGTTTATAACAACAGAAATACCTTGGAATCCATCCAAATCCGGACATGGGGTGAAGGTTTTTACCCGGTCCGTGGCAGGCGCACCCATCAAAGAAATCAAGGCAGAATTAGAGCTCGATTGCTCCATTAACACCGCCGTGGCTTGTCTTACCGATATTGGCTCCTACCCACAATGGATTTATCAAATGATTGAAGCCCGCATCATCAAGCAAATCAGCAACACCGAATTCCAAGTTTACCAGCGGGTGAAGACCCCTTGGCCCCTCTATGACCGGGATGTTTGCGGTCATTATGTATTCAAACAAGACCCCACAACCCACGATGTTTCACTCATCACCCACGCAGTTCCCAAAGTACTGCCCGCAGTGAGTGGGGTGGTGAGGGTTCAGAAAAATAGGACCACCTGGACCATCAAGCCCATCGCCAAAAATAAAAACAAGTGCGAATACTTTTTACTGCTCGATCCCGCCGGTGAAGTGCCCTCTTGGATCATCAATTTGTTCATTTCTGAAGGACCTTATACGAGTTTGGTGAAACTCAAACAGCGGGTTCACCTACCCAAATACACCAACTGGAAGTTTGCTTGGGTTACGGAAAAATATCCATAACCTCCCACCCTTATTTCGGTCATTTCGCGATAATTTTCAGGACCATTTATGCCCTTACAGCCGTTGTTTGGCCTTAGGATTCATGATTGCAAACCAAAACGGCACCAGCAAACTCAACACCATCATCCCCGGATAACCGGTAGGCATTTGCGGCGCCGCGTCAATAGACTGTAGGGTTTGGTATTTTTTATTGGCCTTGAAATGATGGTCGGAATGTCGGCTCAATTCAAACAAAATCAACCTTCCTACGAGGTGATTGCTATTCCAAGAATGTGCAGGCTGAACGATTTCATAGTATCCCGATTCGGTTTTTTTCCGCATTAAGCCATAATGCTCGATGTAGTTGATGGTTTCTAAAAACACCCCGCCGATCAGGGCTGCCAACCAAAAGGAAAAGGTTGCCCACGCACCAAAGTAGCCATAGATGGCGATGACAATCAACAATTGAATGACTTGAAAGCGCAGCATCTCATTGCGCCATGTCCACGGTGATGAAGCCTCGCGCCGCAGGCGCTCGGCTTCGATCCTCCAGGCCGATTTCCAAGTTTGAAACATCGACCTAAACCAAAACGTATACACCGTCTCATGCAATCGCGCCGTGGACGGATCCTCCGGCGTGCCCACATGCTTGTGATGTCCGCGATTGTGCTCGATGAAAAAATGCATGTACAACGAACTGCCCAGCAACACCTTCGCCAAAAATTGCTCAAAGCGCGACGTGCGATGCCCCAATTCATGTGCAACGTTGATCCCGAAACTACCACACATAATGCCCATGGCCATTACCAACCCAAACCACTGCCAGCTCGCCTGCGGCTCGCTGTGTTGCATCATCCAACAATACCAACCCACAAAAAACCACTGTATAGGCACAATCATGTACAACAAATAATCGTACATCCTATCCTTGGCATCTAGCGCCAACTGCGCCTCGTCCAACGAAGCCCCTCGGGCACCCAACACCAATTCCATCAAGGGAATCGCACCGAAAACAAACAAAACAGCAAACCAAGACCAACTTCCACCATAGATGAAGGAAATCGACACAGCCAACGTAGGCAAATGGGTGGTCAAATACTTCAAGGATCTCATAACCAATGCATCAGGAACAAAACGAATGTAAGTAAAAAGGGCCTATCATGATACGCTCACGCACAATTAACAATTTAGTAATATAGATTTATTATTAGTTTAACCCAATGTAAATTCAATGTTAACCATTTTTGCATCGCTTTACATTTCAATAACAATACATTCATTTTTGAAAAACATTATTTTAACCATCGCAACATTGTACGCCCTAGCCACCTCCGCTCATGCCGGAGTCATGGAACCCCTGACCGACACCACCAAATCGGTGAACATTGCCGAAAAACCCGCCTCAAAGCATTGGTATGAAACCCTCCAAATGCGCGGCTATACCCAAATTCGCTACAACCGCCTAGGAGAAACCAACCCCAACCTAAAATGTGAACAATGCGATCGCTATTGGGGCAACAACCAAGGCGTGGGTATTCGTCGTGCCCGCCTCATCATCTCAGGACAAGTGCACCCCCGTGTTTACCTGTATTTCCAAACCGATGCCGCCAACGCTGTAGGTACCGGTATGCAGTACTTGCAAGTGCGCGACATGTATTTCGACTACGGACTAGACAAAAAAAATGAATTCCGTCTGCGTTTCGGACAAAGTAAAGTACCCTTTGGATTTGAAAACCTGCAAAGCAGTCAAAATCGCCTTCCGCTCGACCGTGCAGACGCTACAAACTCTGCCGTATCCAACGAACGCGATATGGGACTGTTTTTCATGTGGGCCCCAACGAAAATGCGCAAATTGTACTCAGACCTGATCAAAGAAAACCTCAAAGGCTCCGGCGATTACGGCTGTTTTGCCCTTGGATTCTACAACGGACAAGTGGCAAACAAACCCGAACTCAACAACAACAGACACATCGTGGCGCGCTTTTCATATCCCATCGCCATTGGCAATCAACTCATCGAACCCGGTATCGCAGCATACCAAGGTGTTTTTACCCTCGCATCAGACCAACTTTCGAAAGGAGTGAAATACACCAAAGCCCCAACATTGATGAACAACCTACAGCCAGACGCCAGCTACCTCGATCAACGCGTAAATGCCCAATTCGTGCTCTATCCAAAGCCTTTTGGAATTCAAACTGAATACAATGTGGGTGTTGGACCTCAATTCAACCCAATTACCGACTCCATCGAAACCACCAAACTTCAGGGCGGATACGCAACCTTCTCCTATAAAATGAATACCAAAGAAGGCAGCGTAATTCCTTTCGTGAGAATCCAAAAATACAGTGGCGGTAAAAAACAAGAACTCGATGCCCGCAGCTACAAGATGCAAGAACTGGAAATCGGAACAGAATGGCAAATCAATAAGAATTTTGAATTGACAGCCATGTACACCAACTCTCACCGTGAGTTTTTGGATTTAGCCAAGCAATCCAACGACCAAAAAGGTCGCTTGATCCGCATCCAAGTGCAATTGAACTTCTAATCGAGTAATTTCGCGGTCATGGAATACCGCAGATTAGGAAAATCAGGATTACCCGTTTCTGAGCTCAGCTTTGGCTCTTGGATCACCTTCGGAAACCAAATCAACGATGGGGTTTCGGAGCGATTGATGGACATCGCCTATGAGGCAGGCGTCAACTTCTTCGACAATGCTGAAGTATATGCCGCCGGCGCCTCAGAAGTGGTGATGGGCCAAATCCTAAAAAAGAAAAACTGGTCCAGAGATTCCTATATCGTTAGTTCAAAAGTCTTCTTCGGCGCCGGCGCAAAAGTGCCCACCCAAAAAGGACTCCACCGCAAACACATCATCGAAGCCTGCAACCAAGCCCTGCAACGCCTGCAAGTAGACTACCTCGATCTGTATTTCTGCCATCGCCCCGATAAACAAACCCCCATTGAAGAAACGGTTTGGAGCATGCACCAACTCATCCTCTCTGGCAAAATACTCTATTGGGGCACCTCCGAATGGAGCGCCCAAGAAATCATGGAAGCACATGCGGTTGCCCAACGCTACAACCTCATCGGTCCGGTGGTTGAACAACCCCAGTACAACATGTTGGTGCGCGACAAAGTAGAAGTGGAATACAGCCAAATTTATAAAACGGTAGGACTGGGAACCACCATTTGGAGTCCGCTTGCCAGTGGCTACCTCACCGGCAAATACCTCAACCAACCCCCTTCAGAAGCACGCCTCAACCGCGATGAATTGGGCTGGCTTGCCGAAAGATTGCTGCAAGAATCACACGCCGAAAAAGTGAAGAATCTCATGGCGCTGGCATCCGATCTGAATGTTTCCATGCCCCAATTGGGTGTGGCTTGGTGCCTCAAAAATCCCGATGTTAGCACCGTAATTCTCGGCGCCACCAAACCCGAACAATTGCAGGAAACCCTCACCGCTCCGAGCATCCTGCCCCTGCTCACTACAGAGGTAATGCAGCGCATCGAAGACATCCTGCAAAACAAACCCCAGCACCCGCAGTACTAATTCGCAGAAAAACCCAGACCAAGGCCATTTATGGCACAAGGTTTGCACATTTCGCGCGAATGAAAAAGTCGGTCCTATCGCGATTTCTGCTACTCACCACTTGCCTGTTGGGCTTGGTAGAGCAGATGCATGCCGACCCCATCGCTGATGCCTTGAAACTGATCAGACAGTCAGCAAAATCATCGGTTAAAAAGCAAACATTCAAAAAAGTATCGCCCACCATGCCGGTGCAAGCCATCATGGCCTCTGCAATTCGCATCCAATTCCAAGAAGCGGCCCTCATCTTATCGAAAAGAACCTTTACCAAAGACAGCACAAACCCCGCTTGGCATCACGCCATGGCCATGTTGCCCAACGAAAAAGAACCATTCTCTCCCATCCAATACGGGTTTAGTGCGATGCGGTTTTGGGCCAAGCCCACCTTCGACAAAAAAGGAAACGCCATCACTGCCAAACAATGGGAAAAGTACCAACAAAAATATCAGCTAACCTACCACAATACAGATACCCTGCTGTTCGATTTAACCACCCAATTTTGGAACGGAGAAAGCAATAGCACACTCATACAAGCCCGAAGAATCCTAATAGAATTGCAAGTCCAAGCACAATGGCTCTCCGGGTGCCAAGATCAAATTCAACAGCTGGAAGCGCTCCATTTTCAACAGTGGGCCGCCAAACAAAAAAATGGCATCGATACGGCCCTGAAAACGCCAAAATTCGAGTCCATCGCCCTCAAAGCCTACCAAAAACGCATAGAAACTCAATTGGCCTTCATCGATCAACTCGAATTTGATTCGCTGATGCACACGCGGAACATTGCGGCTTTATCGGCCCGACGTCAACAGCTCCTGTCCATCAAAAAACCCAACGCCCAAACCAAAGCCATGATTCAACGGGCCGAGGACACACTGGTTCAATGGGAGTTTGAACTGGCCACCGTGGAAGACCAAGAGCAGAGTTACCGTCGCTTCCTATCGCAATACCCCAAAGCGCCCCAAAAAGATCAGATCCTGCAACGATTGGAAGGATTGACCTTTGAACGCGCCCAACAACTCAACACCGTGGAAGCCTATGAAGCCTTCCTCAAGTCGCAATTACCGCCGCCTTTGCAGCGTACAGACCTCACCTTCAGGGCGCAGTTTCTGTTGCGTTCGCTCACGGTGAAGCCCATTCCCATCGCATACAATAAAGCCAAAGAGCCCTACAAAGAAGGATTTTATTTTGCCGATTCATCCACCCTCCAACCCTGGATGGAAATGGATTATAAAATGGCCTACCCCTATGCCCTCAACCATTACCAAAACCATTTCGTTGAGAGCGGCGCTACCCTGATCCCTGGCTGTGCACTGGTCATGCGAACCGATACTTTTGGATTGATTGAATATAGCTACATCACCAAAGATGGCAAACCCTTCACCAAAAACAACTACGAAACCGTTTTTCAATTTTCCAATACGATGGCCTTCGTGCAAAGAGGGGGTCGGTGGGGCATCCTAAACAACCGCGGGAAAGAGATCCTTCCCTGTAAATTTGAAAACTTGCGCTACGATACAGCCGCCAAACGCGGTGCCCTGCAGTTGGGAAAAAAATGGGCCCTCTTCAACGAATCAGGCAAATTAATTACCTCGCCCATTTTCGATGCCATCGGGTTTGAAACCTGGGAAAATGAACCCACCGAAGCCCCCGTTAAATTGTGGGTCAGAAACCGATGTGCGGCCAAAATCAACGACAATTGGGCCCTCATCGATACCCTTGGCACATCGCTCACGCCCTTTGCCTATGAAAGCATGGCCACGCTCCCTTTCGGACGGTTCATGGGAAAAATCAACGACGGCTATTGCCTGTGGCGCGATACCATCCGCTGCAGCGCTCAATACTCAGAAGCCGTAGATTTTGGCAAACCCTATACCCTGGTGCAACAAAATGGATGGGGCATCATCGATACCCTTGGCAAAATTTTGGTACCCCCAATTTATGAAAAGTCGCTCCTGGTCGGCAGCACCATCGCCCTGCTGAAAAATAAAAAATGGAACTTTTACTACTCCAAAGGAGAATTTACCCTGCCCATCAAAGGAACCATCGACGATTTCCGACTCTACGGTGATGGGATGGTTTATGCCCGACAAAAGAAAAATTGGATCCTTTATCACGCCTTTACCAAAACGGTGCGAAAAGTAAAAAGCTTAGACCTGCAGCAACTCACCGATACCCTTTTGTTGGAGCCCATCGGCAGTTATTGGTTTATCACCCATGCCAATGGCAAAGTATTACTCAAGGATACATTGATGTCTTTGTCGCGCATCAACGACCACGAATGGTTTGCCACCAGACCCGATGGAATGGGTGGATCAGCAGTGGGATTGCTGTGCTTGCCCTCGATGCAGTGGAGTTTAAAACCGCAGTATCAAGAAATTATATTGTCGCAAAAACCTTCTCAATACATGGTAAAACAGAAAGACCGATGGGGAGTGGTAAACAATTTTGGCGAAGTCATAGTACCCATAGTTTATGACGCAATCACTGATACCGAGTTCCCGGGTTATTGGTATGCCCTCAAAGGAGAACGAACCCTCTGGATTGATGCCTCGGGCCGAGAATTAAGCCAGCCCTAACCCTTGTTGTGTAAACATTCGTTGAATTCACAACATTCACCGTTGGTTAGTTGTCCGATATTTTCAAAGGGGCGGCCATTTTGGCCGCCCCTTTGCCTTATCTTTGCACCCCAATAATCTCAGTTCTTTGCATGGTCCCGTAGTAGAATGGATACTACGAAAGTCTCCGGAACTTTAGATCCGCGTTCGATTCGCGGCGGGACCACAAAAAATCAACCTCATCAACTATCTTCGCGTTCATGAGTTATCAAGCGCGATTTTCACAATGGTTGATGCACTGGCTCAGCGAAACGGGCGTCAGTGCCGAATCATGCTACTACCTGCACCTAATCGTGCTAGCCATTGCCCTGATTTTGGTCGTTGCTATCATCGATTACATCTCTCGTAACTTCATCCTTAACCTGGTTGCCCGTTACGCCAAACGAAGCAACAACCCCTACGATGATATCTTGGTGGAAATGCGGGTCTTCAAACACCTTGCCCACATAATTCCCGCCTTGGTCGCCAAAGAAGGACTCACCTTCGTTTTTCAAGATTTCGCCTCCCTCATTTCTCCCCTCCACAAACTGGTGGATACCTACATCGTTGTTGCCATCATTTTCTTCGTTCAAGCCGTTCTCAGAGCCGCCAAAACCCTTCTGCTGAACTCAGAAGATTTCAAAGACAAACCCATTGGATCTTATACCCAATTGCTCAATATTATCAATTACTGCGTGGGTATTTTGTTCATTATCAGCAACTTAACAGACAAGCCCCTGTGGACACTCCTCACCGCCTTTGGTGCCCTTTCTGCACTGGTCATTTTGACTTTTCGCGATACGATTCTTGGTCTCGTGGCCTCTATCCAAATATCCGGCAACGATATCGTACGAATCGACGATTGGATTGAAGTGCCTAAATATGGCGCCGATGGCAATGTATCTGAGATAAACCTCACCACCATCAAAGTCAAAAACTGGGACAACACCGTCACCACCATCCCTACCTACGTGCTCATCAATGACTCCTTCAAAAACTGGAGAGGAATGGAAGAAAGCGAAGGTCGCAGAATGAAAAGAGCGGTGAACATCAAAATTTCTAGCATCAAATTCTGCACCCCAGAAATGCTCGCCGATTATAAAAAAATCGACCTGATTCGAGAGTATGTCAACCGGAAAGAATCTGAAATCAACGACTACAATACCCAAAAAAACATCGATAAATCAATCCTCGCGAACGGTCGAAACCTCACCAACATAGGGATTTTTAGAAAATACCTGAACCTCTACATTCAACAACACACCAAAGTCAATAAAAACCTGACCATGATGGTGAGGCAATTGCCCCCAACAGACAAAGGCCTACCCCTAGAAATTTATTGCTTTACGCTCGACAAACAATGGGTAGACCATGAAACCATTGCTGCAGATATTTTCGATCACGTACTTGCCACCGTTCCCAGCTTCAACTTGGAAATTTTTGAAGGCCCCTCAGGCAAGGATTTGCATGCCATCGTGGGTGGAGGCTAACAGGGAAATTCGTATCTTTGGTACATGGTGATTCGCGTACCAAAATGGTTGCTGCTGTGTATTTCTGCGCTCCTGCTGAGCCAAGGAAACAAAGTCATCGACAACCTCTTTGAATATTCTAAAAACATCGAAATTTTTACCGCCCTCTACAAAGAGCTGGGTACAACCTACGTAGACGAAATTGAACCCGGGCAACTCATGAAAACAGGCATCGATGCGATGCTCAAATCCCTGGACCCCTACACCAATTTCTTCTCCGAATACCAAGCCGAAGAAGCACTGATGGAGCGACAAGGTCAATATGGCGGCGTTGGTTGCCATATTACCCTGCGCAATCACTACCCCACCGTTGATCATATTGAGGAAGGATATGCCTTTGACATCGCCGATGTGCGTCTGGGCGATCAAATAACCCACATCAATGGACTAGACCTCAAAGACAAATCCACGGATCAACTGCTCACACTGGTGAGAGGTGCGCCCAACACGCGTTTTCAACTTACACTCGTCAGAAATGGGAAATCCCTCGAAAAAACCATTACCCGAATGGCCATCAAAATGGCCTCAGTTTCATACAGCGGCCTCTACCAAGGCAATATCGCCTACGTAAAACTGGAAGAATTCGACCAAAATGCCTGCGATGAAATTGAAAGTTCACTGAAGAAAATGATGGAGAAAACCACCCTGCAAGGGGTCATCCTCGACCTCAGAGACAATGGAGGTGGACTACTCGCAGAAGCCGTCAAAATAGTGGGCCTCTTTGTGGGTGAAAACAAATCCGTGGTTACCCTGAAAGGACAAAATGTTACCGGCCCAAAAAATTGGTTTACCCCCAACAAAGCCCTGCTGCCCAACACCCCCCTGGTGGTTTTAATCAATGAACACTCGGCCTCGGCCTCGGAAGTGGTGAGTGGCAGCCTGCAAGACATGGATAGGGCCGTGGTGATGGGACAAACAAGCTTTGGAAAAGGTTTGGTTCAGAATTATGTGAGCCTGCCCTACCGAACCCAAATGAAATTAACCACAGCCAAATACTATACGCCCAGCGGTCGATGTATACAAAGACTCAATTATCATGAGCGGGGTGCGGATGGACAAGCAACCGCGCTATCCCAAGAGAAAAAGCGGGCCTTTACCACCCAAAATGGTCGCAAAGTATTCGAAGGGGGTGGTATCGATCCAGACAAATACCTCGACCCATACCAAGGACTATCCATCTATAAATGGCTGGAAAAAGAACTCGTACTTTTCGATTGGGCCAATGAACAATACAACGCCAAGCCCGACACCCTGTTTTCACCCGTTACCGATGCGCAATATTCCCAATTCATCACCTTTGCCATCCAAAAAAGTCAAGCCCTCATGCAAGCCAAATGGCAAAAAGCCGTGGCTTCAATCAACTCAGACACCACGTTTATTAAAAAAACCGGCGGATTTCAACTCAATCAAAGTCAATTGCAAAACAACCTGAGGACAGAATTGACCATACACAAAAGCAGCCTCGTTCAAGTGCTCAACAAAGAGTTGATGATGAGAAAGTTGAAAAAATCTGACTTCTTTAAAACGTGGTTGGAATACGATCCTGAAACAAAAGAGGCCGCTGCCATGTTGTTCAACACAGCAAACTACCAAAAGTTATTAAAACCCTAACAATCAACACCGTATCGATTCTCTCATCTTCTCCGATATTCCTACCCTACTTTTAGTCGTACACTTTCCATGAGCACCGAAACCCTCACCACCCTAATTTGGCCCTTCCTATTGCTCTTGGTTTGTGGCTCCATGGGGGGATTTTTGGCAGGATTGCTGGGAGTTGGAGGGGGTATGCTTTTCATTCCGGTCATCAATGAATACCTGTCTGGGCAGAACCTAACATCAGACGAAATTGTAAAATATACCCTGGCGAACTCCATAGCACTGGTTTTTATGTCGGGCGTTTCCGGCATTTTCAGGCAGCATAAAATGGGGACATGGGATCTGAAGCAAAGTTTGATGATTGGAATACCCGGTGCCTTGAGTTCTCTGCTGATGTCAATGGCCATCGAACAAGGAGATTGGTACAGCAAACCCCGATTTCAAACCGTTTTTTTGGGATTTTTACTGCTGAGTATCGGCAACATGATTTGGGGCAAATCGCAAGTGACCGAAAATTCACCCCAAATCCAAACCAATACAACCGCCCAAATCTTGCCCCCAATGGTTGGTATAATCGCGGGCTGCGTGGTTTCACTCAGTGGACTCGGCGGAGGCATAATCATGGTGCCCCTCTTTCGCATGATCTTGAAAAAGCCCATGCACCAAGCCACTTCACTCTCGCTAAGTATCGTACCCATTCTCTCCATAACATCGTTGATACAATATGCCATCCATGGTCCAGTAAACTCCATCAACCCCATGCAACAAGGTTACCTGCTCGGCATTCTGCTTCTGCCGATGATGTTGGGGGTATTATTTTTCTCATCTTTCGGACAGAAAACAGCACCCCGCGTGCCCGTTCTTTGGCTCCGCGTTATATTTGCAGTACTTTCCATTATCATCCTGATTAAAACCCTTTTAGAAATCATCGAATGAAACGCCTCGGGCTCCTGATTTTACTCGCCGTTTGTAGCCAATTTGTATTCGCACAAACAGAACCAACTGATCGTCCAAGCCGGTTAAAAAAAGACATCAGTTATTTAGCCTCTGACGAACTCAAAGGCCGACAAACGGGCTCCCCCGAAGAAGCTCTGAGTGCCAATTACATCGCTCAAGAATTCACCAAAGCGAAGTTGGTGCCTCAAACCCAAGTATTTCAAATCGTACAGCTGCGGATGGCCACCAACAAATGCATGTTGGGGATAAGTGCTCCTGGAATGGATACTGTTGTGAAAAAATTCACCCTGTTTAGCGATTACTATCCTCTCTCTCAAAGCAGCAATGCTGCTTCGGTAAAAGCCGATTGGTACGATTGCGGCTATGGATTGATGTCAGAAAAATTGCAACGCGACGATTATGGAAACACCGACATCAAAGGAAAAATCGCAGTCATTCGTCTGGGTTACCCCGGCATGGAGGAAAACCCACATGCACCCATCGCCGAAGTTTCTGACATCCCAACAAAAATTGCAGAAGCCACAAAAAGAGGGGCTGCTGGCATCATATTCATCAAGCCTTACGATAAGTTCACAGCGCCATCGGGCAACCTGAAACGCAATGAAAAAACTTTGGAAATCCCTGTATTCTACTGCAACCAAACCTGGACATTCCCACAAGCCCCCATTACCATGGTTAGCCAAGTGAAAGTGTTCACAGCAGACGCACACAACGTTTATGCTTTCAGAAACAATCACAAGAAAAATACCATCGTGGTTTGTGCCCACCACGACCATATAGGCATAAACGAATACGAAAATAGTCGGTATACCGGTCCCGCAGAAATTCACAATGGCGCTGATGACAATGCTTCAGGGGTAGCCGCCATGTTGGAAATGGCAAGAACGCTCAAAGGCAAGAAATACAAAAAAAACAACTACCTGTTCGTGGCATTCAGCGGTGAAGAGTTGGGACTTCTGGGCTCCAAACATTTTGTACAAAACCCACCCGAATTTCTGAATCTCAGCACCCAAAAATTGGGTAAAATCAACTACGTCATTAACATCGATATGCTGGGCAGAATCGATACCACAAAAAAAGTACTTACCCTGAACGGCGTAGGCACCTCCCCTGAATTCGAGAAAGCCATTTCACTCATCGTCACCGACACCAACCAACTGAAAATTACCACAACCAAAAGTGGTCTGGGGCCCAGCGATCACGCATCCTTCTACCTAGAAAATATTCCTGTGGTACACTTTTTTAGCGGCCAACACGAAGATTACCACAAACCCTCAGACGACGAAGCCCTCATCAATTACGTGGGCATGGCAAATAGCCTTAATGTACTCGAACAACTAATCGTACTGAACAATAAAAAAGGCAAATTGCCCTTCACCAAAACCCAAGACGCCCAAATGGGTCGCACCAAGTTTAAAATTACCCTTGGCGTAATGCCCGATTACAGCTACAGCGGAAAAGGCATGCGAATCGATGGTGTTTCTGAAGGAAAACCCGCCCAAAAAGGCGGTCTGCAAAAAGGCGATATCATCCAAAAACTTGGCGATTTTGATGTCAATGGCGTTGAAGACTACATGGTAGGTCTCGGCAAATTAAGTGCAGACAAACCCACCAGCGTTGTTGTACTTCGCGGCACTGAAACCCTCACAATTCCAATTTACTTTCAATAAAAACTCATGAAAATCACCGAGCACATAGCCTCAGCCAAAAACACACTTTTCTCTTTTGAAATATTGCCTCCACTCAAAGGAGCCAGCATCAAAGAACTTTTGAGTAGCATCGATCCCTTGATGGAGTTTAATCCTTCATTCATAGATGTCACCTACCATCGTGAGGATTTTGTGCTGAAAAAGCGCGCCGATGGTTCCTACGATCGGATATCTACCAAAAAAAGACCTGGTACGGTAGCCATCTGCGCAGCCCTTCAAAACCATTACAAAATTGATGCAGTACCCCACCTAATCTGTGGGGGTTTCACCAAAGAAGACACCGAAAATGCCCTCATTGAGTTGAGTTTTTTGGGGATTGACAACATCTTGGCGTTGCGTGGTGATAACCGCAAAGGCGATACCAATTTTGAACCGGAAAAAGGGGGCAACAAAAACGCCCTCGACCTCATTCATCAAATTCAAAACATGAATGCCGGTATCTACCTCGATGAAGAAATCACCAACTCATCGGAATCCAATTTCTGTACAGGTGCTGCTTGTTACCCCGAAAAGCATGCCGATGCACCCAACATGGAATCTGACCTGAAATACCTCAAGCGCAAAGTAGACGCCGGTGCCGAATTCCTGGTAACGCAAATGTTCTTCGACAATCAACACTACTTCAACTTTGTCGACAAATGCAGAGCCGCAGGCATTAACGTCCCTATCATTCCCGGGATTAAACCCATCACAAACCGCAAGCAACTCTACGTTCTGCCCAAAATATTCCACATGGATATTCCCTTCGCGCTGTCGAACGAAATCGACCAGTGCAAAGAAGACAAACACATCGCCGACATCGGCGTGCAATGGGCCATCGAACAATGTAAAGGCCTCATGGCCAAAGGCGCACCTGTGCTCCACTTTTACACCATGGGCAAAAGTAGCCAAACAAAAAAAATCTGCGAAGCGATCTTCTAATTATGCAGGGAACCGTCACCAAATCCACGGGAAGTTGGTACCATGTGCTAACAGACGATGGAAAAGTGTGGATGGCCCGAACCCGAGGCAAACTGAGGTTGAATGACCTAGATACCAGCAATCCAGTAGCCGTGGGTGACCGCGTAGAGATGCAGGCCGATCCAAATTATCCCGACACCGCCTCCATCTCAAAAGTTGAACCCCGCAACAACTACCTCATTCGTCGTTCGAATAAACTGAGCTCTCGCCGACAAATTTTGGCCACCAACCTCGATGGTGCCGCCCTCATCGCCAGTCTTTTTGCACCCAGAACCTCCCTTGGGTTTATTGATCGCTTCATCCTTACCTGCGAAGCATACCACGTTCCCGCCGCCGTTTTTTTCAATAAAATGGACCTGCTGGGCGATAATGCCGCCGAATTTTTGGCCGATATCCAGCACATCTACCGAAATGCCAATGTAACTGTTTTAATGGGATCGGCTCGCGACATTCAAACCCTAAAGCCCATGGCTGAACTCCTAGAAGGCAAGCGCTGGTTGTTGGCCGGACATAGCGGTGTGGGTAAAAGTACCCTCCTCAATGCCATATTTCCAGAGGCCAATGCCCGTGTTGGCAACATTTCAGACCACCACGAAAAAGGGAAACACACCACCACTTTTGCCGAAATGTTCACCCTTTCTAACGGCACCCAAATCATTGATACCCCCGGAATTCGAGATTTTGGCGTGGTGGATTTCGAACCCCAAGAAATCAGTCATTACTTCCCCGAAATGCGTCCCTACCTCAATCGATGCAAATTCAACGACTGCCAACATACCCATGAACCAGAATGCGCTGTCCTTGCTGCATTGAAAAATGGTGAAATTGCCGAGGAACGATACCACAGCTATTTGGGAATCCTCAACAACGAAGATATCTTTGAATAGTAACCGCATGAAATCCAGCAGGCCCCAAGTACCCAAACTTCCCCAACAACGGTTACCCCGCATTGTTGCCCTGGCCATCGGTTTGATATCGCTGTGGTTCATTAACTGTAAACCCGAAACCTACTACAGCGAAAAAAACACACTCGCCTTCAGTCAGGATACCGTTTGGTTCGATACCGTTTTTACACGGAAATCCGGATCTACCTATCCCATTTCGGTTACCAAAATCATTTCGATAAAAAACCCAGAAAAACAGCCCGTAAAGGCCAATTTCACCCTGGCTTCTGGAGCCCAATCCCAATTCAGAGTATCTATTGATGGTGAATCGGGAACCACCTTTCAAGACATTGAAATCGATGCCAAAGATTCAGTATTCATTTTCGTACAATGTAAATTAGAACCCAACAACAACACATTGCCAGTGATTGTGCTGGATTCACTCATCGCCGAAATAAACGGACAAAAGAGAAATACCAAGCTCGCAGCCTATGGGTGGGATGCAAACTATTACCACGATACCATTTTTGATCAAGATGTAACATGGACAGACAATGGCAAACCCTATGTGATTGTTGGATACATGGGCTTAACCCAAGGAAGTACCATGAATATCAACGCAGGCGTTCAAGTATTTGCCAGTGCGCGCAGCAGCATCTATGTTGGAGGAACCCTCAATATCAAAGGAACCACCAATAAACGAGTAAGTATCCGGGGCGATAAACCCGTTTGGGAAACCCAGTTCCTGCCCAACCAATGGGGGGGTATTCATTTTCTCATCGGTAGCACCAACAACACCCTTCGATATGCTGATATCACCAATGCCACCATCGGAGTGAGGGTTGATTCACTGCCAGTGAATGGGACAGACAATTTGATATTATCCAATACCAAAATCCAATACTGCGGTCAGGCTTGTTTGCTTGGAATCACCGCCCACATCAAAGCCACAAACTGCCTATTCGCCGATGCGGGATCCTATAGCTTTCTCGGACTCCTGGGCGGAAAATACAATTTTAATCACTGCACGTTTGCTGAATATTCTGGCATTTCCGCGCGTACCGATGGACATTTTGGGGTAACCAATACCTTGAGAAATAGCAACGGACAACTGTTAAAACACGAGCCATTGCAATGTGTCATGAACAATTCCATCGTATTTGGATACAACAAAGAAGAACTGGAATTAGATCAAACCAACCTATCGCCTTTTGTCTTCGATTTGGAAAACAATTTGCTCAAATCACAGAATCCAAACAGCATTCTTACCAAACCGAATACACTCAACAAAGACCCACGATTTGTAGATACCGACAGAGGAAATTATCAAATTGATTCACTGTCTGCCGGCTATAAAAAAGCTGCGATTTTCGGATCCCCAGTGGTCGATGACCTCTTGGGTATCACCCGAAAATCGCAGCCAGATTTAGGATGTTACGAAAAACTTCCTTGATTAATTCTCAGAGGCGTTGGCAATGAGAACAGCGCACATGGCCAATCCCAAGTCCTTCAACATCATTATCATGGCAAGTTGTCCTTTTACAGCATCACCCAAGCAAGGTACATGCAACATCAAGGCGAACAAAACCAACATCAAGGCAAGCAAGTAACCGGACAATTTTACCTTTTGGTCAAGGATAAAAGAAGCCGCCGCTCCCAATAATCCCAAACCCGTCAAATAAACCCAAATTTCTGCTGGGATGAACCCCAAATAGGCTGGAACCATGCCCGCCATGTCTTTGGCACCCAAGAAGTGAAACACCCCAAAAAGGGCCATTGTAGCCGCAAATAACATGCGCGCCACGTTCGAAGGAATGTAATTTTTTATCATAAAAGTATAGATTAGCAAATGCAATCTACACAAATTCATCAAATTACCAAATAGTTTGGTCTTTCATAAAGAAAAACAGACCGTTGTATTACTTCCGGCGCGATTTGAAAAATCGCTTCATTACATCCCCACACTGATCGGCCATTATGCCACCCACAGTTTCTGTCTTTCCAAGCAACTGGGCATCCAACCTAGAAAAGCCGAATTTTGGCTCCGACGCCCCCCAAACAACCTTTCCCAATCGAGCCCACTGAATGGCGCCCGCACACATCAAACAAGGTTCAATCGTTACATACAGGGTGCACTGATCGAGATACTTTCCATTCACCGCATTGGATGCCGCCGTTACCGCCAACATTTCGGCATGAGCCGTAACATCTTGCAAACGCTCAGTTTGGTTGTAACCCTTGCCTATGATTTTGTTCTCATGCACCACCAAAGCCCCTATGGGTACTTCCTCCTCATCGTAGGCCTGCAAAGCCAATTCCAAGGCCTTTGCCATGAAGTACTCATCTGTAAAAACTTCCATCCGATCTCAAATAAATTTCCTTTACAAACCTACATTTTTTGTGGAACTTTGTTATCGTTATCATGCGTTTAGGAATAGTTTGTTATCCCACCTTTGGTGGTAGTGGTGTTTTGGCAACGGAATTGGGAAAAGCGCTGGCAAAAAAAGGCCATGAAGTGCACTTCATCAGTTACAATCAGCCCGCACGTCTCGATTTTTTCTCTGAAAATGTCTTCTATCACGAAGTCAACATCGCCAAATACCCCCTTTTCGAATACGCACCCTACGAAACCGCATTGGCAGGGAAAATGGTCGACATCGTACAAACAGCACACCTCGATGTGCTCCATGTGCACTATGCCATTCCCCATGCATCAGCAGCCCTGCTTGCCAAGCAAATACTGGCACAACATGGCATTGAAATCCCCGTCGTAACTACCCTTCACGGTACAGACATCACCCTGGTAGGAAGAGAAGTAACCTACGAACACGTGGTGAGCTGGAGCATCAATCAATCCGATGCTGTTACCGCCGTTTCCAACAAACTCAAAGAAGAAACACTTCAACACTTTCAAATTCAACGCAACATTGATGTCATTCCCAACTTCATCGACTTCAATCGTTTCAACAAAAAACCCCGCGAACATTTCAAACAAATGATTGCACCCAACGGGGAAAAAATCATCATTCATACCTCCAACTTCCGCAAAGTAAAACGCGTAGAAGACGTAGTAACCATCTTCAGTAAGATCATCCAGGAAATCCCCGCCAAATTGCTCCTCATCGGCGATGGACCCGAGCGATCTCACATCGAAAAAGTATGCCGCGAACACAATACCTGCGATTGGGTCACATTTCTGGGCAAACAAGAAGTCATAGAAGAAATCCTGAGCATTGGTGATTTGTTTGTACTCCCCTCAGAATCTGAAAGCTTTGGATTGGCCGCCCTCGAAGCCATGGCCTGCGAAATGCCAGTAATAAGTTCCAATGCCGGCGGTATACCCGAAGTAAACATCCACGGAGTTACCGGCTTCCTCGCCGATGTTGGCGACGTTGATAGTATGGCAAATCATGCCATCACCCTGCTCAAAGATGCCGACTTACTGAAAACCTTTCGCAAAAATGCCCTGCTACAAGCGCATAACTTTGAACTAGATACCATACTGCTTCAGTATGAAGAAATCTATCAACGCGTGGTGAAAGCCTAAAAGTGCTCCTTCAAGAATTTGAGCGCCAAGCCAATCTGATTCTCCACCGTCTTGGGAGAAATATCCATCAATTCCGCAATTTCCTTGTAACTCAATTCGTGGACACGACTAAACAAAAACACCTGCTTGCACTTGGTGGGTAACTTATCAATCAAATCGTTAATCCTTGCCCCCGATTCTTTGGCCAACATGTGATCTAACGCATTGTGGTCCTTGCTCGGTACCGGCATTTCCTCCCGCATATCATCAAAAGGCAATCGGTTGCGCTTTATTTGATTCAAACAACGATTTTTTACCGCACGAAACAAATAACTCTTCAACGTTTCAATGCCCAACAAATCTTGATGACGCTCCCAAATGGCAATAAATACGTCGTTTACCACCTCTTCCGCATCATCTACATTCCGTGTGATGGAATACGCAAACTGCATCAAAGCCGGTCTGTACTTCTTATAAATCGCTTCGAAAGATGGCTGTGTGCTCAAGGATAATGAGTTGCGTTAAAATGCAAAGTAACAACAGGCACCGCAAATTTCACAGACACCCGCATCAATTGCCGACATCACTCAGGAATTGGATGTGCATAAGTTCCAATTCTTCCTGATTAAAATCGCCATCAAAATACGCCACCGCAGCATCGATATCCGCCTCATCCGTTGTTTTGAAATAAGCCAAAACCTCCGCCTGAAGTTCCTCTTCCAAAAATTGATCAAGGAAATAACGCAAATTCAATTTGGTTCCCGAATTCACAATCTGCTCCAATTCATGCAACAACTCATCAAACGAAATCCCTAACTGCTTCGCAATATCTGGTAAATCTACCTTCTTGTCGATGTTTAAAATGATGTTTACCCGCTTTGCCGAACGCTCAGAACTCCCTTTCAATACGATGTCTTGCGGACGTTCGATTTGATGCTCCTTAACAAACGCAGAGATATAAGCCACAAACGGCTCCCCAAACTTCTGGGCCTTGTTTTTTCCCACGCCATTGATGTTTCCCAATTCCTCAATGTTCATGGGATACTTCGTGGCCATGTCCTCCAAACTCGGATCCTGAAAAATAACGTAGGGTGGGAGCGACATGTCCTTCGCCACTTTTCTTCGCAAATCCTTCAAATGATTGAACAACTCCTCGTCACAAACACTTTCCGCCTTGAAATTCTCAAAATCCTCATCACTCACATTCTCGAATTCTACATCCACCGCCATCTCATGATAAATTGGCGATTGAATGTACGCCTCACCCTCTTCAGACAAACTCATCAACCCGTATTTCTCGATGTTCTTGTGGATGTACCCATGAACCAAAGCCAACCGCATCAATGATTTCCAATACAACTTGTCTCTGTCCTTGCCAAAACCAAACGTCGACAACAAATCATGGCCGTAGTCACGAATGCTATCGATTCGCTTGCCTACAAAATAATTGACCAAATGATTCATGCCCAACTCACTCTTTAAGGTGGCAATGGCCTTCAACATCGACACCAATTCTTGGGTAACCTCCTGCTTGGGTTTGGGATTGGCGCAGTTATCACACATTTTATTGCAGTTCGATTCCTCAAAGTATTCCCCGAAATAATGCAACAACAACTTGCGCCGGCAATGACTGCTCTCAGCAAATGCCGCCGTTTCCGCTATCAATAAACTCCCGATTTCCTGCTCGGCCACCGGTTTGTCCTTCATGAACTTCTCCAACTTCTCTATGTCAGACGGATTGTAGAACAACAAACAATCCCCCTGCAAACCATCTCTGCCCCCCCGGCCTGTTTCTTGGTAATATCCCTCTAAACTCTTGGGAACATCATAATGGATCACAAACCGAACATCCGGTTTATCAATACCCATCCCAAACGCAATCGTCGCCACAATGACATTGCAATCTTCCATCAGAAACGCGTCCTGATGCTGCCCCCTCACCTTAGAGTCCAATCCCGCGTGATAAGGCAATGCCTTGATTCCGTTCATGTTCAACATCTCCGAAATCTCTTCCACCTTCTTGCGCGATAAACAATAAACGATGCCGCTCTTGTTTGGTCTGGCCTTGATGAACGATATAATCTCTTTGTGTACGATGTCTTTCCGGCCTTTGGGACGAACCTGATAAAACAAATTGACTCTGTTGAATGAGCTCTTGAACAGGTTGGACGACATCATACCAAGGTTCTTCTGTACATCTTGTTGTACCTTGGGTGTTGCAGTGGCTGTTAATGCCATCACAGGGACATCATCAATGGACTTAACCATTTGCTTGATGCGGCGATACTCCGGACGGAAATCATGCCCCCACTCCGATATACAATGCGCCTCATCAACCGCTACAAAAGATATCTTTACTTGCTTCAATAGGTCGATGGTTTCATCCTTCTTCAAAGTCTCAGGCGCCACATACAACAACTTTGTCTCACCGCTGAGCATGTCCTCCACCACCTGATTCAATTCCGATTTGGTCAGTGAACTGTTTAGGAAGTGAGCCAATGAACTCTTTTGCGCGAAACCACGGATGTTATCTACCTGGTTTTTCATGAGCGCAATCAACGGCGATATAACAATGGCCGTACCCTCCATCATTACCGCAGGCAATTGATAACACATCGATTTACCTGCCCCCGTAGGCATAATCACAAAACAATCTTCGCCAGCCAATATGCTGTTAACCACGGCCTCTTGGTTTCCTTTAAAACCATCAAACCCGAAGAACTCCTTCAATACCTTCTTTGGCTCCATGCTTGGAGCAACCGCCGCAGCTAGCATAAATTAATTTACCTTGGGAATAAATGATTGAGTGAGCGACTGAACCATTGTGTGAAGTTACAAAGAAATTTGCTACCACACACCCAGAATTGTGATTTTTATAACCACACAGATAATTTTCGGTTAATTTGCAATAAAATCACATGTCTTCACCCGAAAACACCGCAACACTGATCCAATCCTACGGTCAAGAAGCCATTCGTCGCGAACTTCAATCGCTGCAAAATCTCACGGCTTATATCAACGATCAGTTTGCCTCCGTGGTTGAACTGCTCCTCCAACAAAAAGGTCGGGCCATTTTCACCGGCATCGGAAAAAGCGCCATCATCGCCCAAAAAATTGTTGCAACCCTGAACAGCACCGGTCAGCCCGCCCTGTTTATGCATGCAGCAGATGCCATCCACGGCGATTTGGGCATGATACAAAGCCATGATGTCATCTTTGCCATTTCGAAAAGTGGCAATACCCCCGAAATTCAAGCGCTTGCCCCCCTGCTCAAACGCAACAACAACACCTTGGTGGCCATCGTAGGCAACCTACAAAGCCAACTTGCGCAACAAGCCGATTTCATACTCAATACCACCATTGATCAAGAAGCTTGTCCCAATGACCTCGCCCCAACAACCAGCACCACCGCCCAATTACTCATGGGCGACGCCCTAGCCATTGCCCTCATTCAAATGCGAGGGTTTAACAGTCAAGACTTTTCCAAATACCACCCTGGCGGCGCCCTTGGAAAAAAGTTATACCTCCAATGTGGCAGCATCGCTCAGCAAAACGCCAAACCATTCGTATCGCCCAATACCCCTTGGAAAGAGGTTATCCTCACCATCTCACAGAATCGATTGGGTGCCACCGCCGTTGTAGACGAAAAAAATCAGATTCTTGGCATCGTAACCGATGGCGATATTCGACGAATGTTGGAAAATAACGAGTCCTTCAGCCACCTTACCGCAGAACAAATCATGGGGAAATCCCCCATCACCGTTGACGCCAATGCCATGGCTACAGAGGTGGCAGCCCTCATGCAAGAGAAGAAAATCACCCAAATGCTTGTAACGCAACAGAGTATTTACTTTGGCGTTGTACATTTGCACGACCTTTACAGAGAAGGTATTTTATGAGCCTGAACAAGAACCATTATGTATTGATTATGGCAGGCGGGATCGGCAGTCGATTCTGGCCCGTAAGCAAAAAGAGTTTCCCAAAACAATTCATCGATATCATGGGTACCGGTGAATCACTCATCAAGCAAACCTACAACCGCTTCTGCCACATGGTGCCCAAAGAAAATATCTATGTGGTTACCAATACAGATTACGTTCCCTTGGTGCAATCACATATCCCAGACATGCATATCTCTCAGATTTTGCATGAGCCCTTGGCCAAAAATACTGCGCCTTGTATTGCCTTGGCGAACAGACACATAACCCAAAAAAATCCAGATGCCGTTTGTCTAGTAGCCCCAAGTGACCACCTAATTAGCAATGAAATGGCCTTCATCGAAACCGCGCAACACGCCATGAACTTTGCCGGTCAACACGAAGCACTGGTAACATTAGGCATCAAACCCACCCGCCCCGATACCGGATACGGTTACATCCAATTTAACCCAGAACTCGATGGCAGTGGACTGCACCGCGTAAAAACATTCACCGAAAAACCCAACGAAGACATCGCCAAAAGCTTCCTTGAAAGTGGCGAATTCCTTTGGAATGCAGGCATCTTCGTTTGGAGCATGAAAGCCATCAACAACAGTATCGAAAAACACATCCCCGAAATCCACCAGATTTTCGCCGATGTAGATACCCTGGGCAACCGCTATAAAGAACAATTGGAACAAGCCTATTCGCTCACCCCAAGTATCAGCATAGACTATGGCGTGTTAGAAAAAGAAAGCGAAGTCTATGTCTTGCCCGCCAATTTTGGCTGGAACGACCTTGGCACCTGGAAAAGCTTGTGGGATGTTTCTGACCGCAACGATAAAAACAATGCCATCGTGGGCAAAAATGTGCATGTCTACAACACCACAGAAAGCTTGGTATTTAACAATACCCAAAAGCTCATCGTAGTCAATGGCATCGACAACATCATCATCGTTGAATCGGATGAAGTACTCCTTGTCATGAACAAAGACAAAGAGCAAGAATTGAAAACCATTGTGAACGAAATCAAAGATCGCTACAAGGGAAAATTCAACTAGATTTTTTTGCAATCTAAAGCCAATTTGATATATTTGTAGTGTTATCGGTTATTTCGATAACGCCAACTGTTACGCGCTTTTATATACCAACATCCTGGCCGCTTTAATCAGCGGCCTTGATTTTTTAAAAGGGTATGCAAAATTCCACCACCCCACGAACCAAAGCCTTTATCGCGCTGCACAGCGCCGTCTTCCTGTGGGGTTTCACCGCGATCCTCGGCAAGTTCATTTCCTACGGATCCCTCTCCCTGGTATGGCATCGTATGTCGATTACTGCCGCTATCTATTTGCTGCTGCCCAGCGTTTGGAAACAACTCAAATCACTTACCCCAAAAACCATCCTCTCCTTCGCCGGAATCGGTTTAATCGTTTGCGCACACTGGATAACCTTTTACGGATCCATCAAACTCGGTAACTCTGTTTCTATCACACTTGCCTGCCTGGGGTCCACCTCGTTTTTCGCAGCCATCATTGAACCCACCATCCTCAGAAAACCCTTTTCCCAAAGAGATATCCTCATGGGACTCATCGTCATGCTCGGTATTGGGTTCATCTATTTCTCCCTGCCGCCGCAACCCACCATCGACAACAACATTTCTTATGGCTGGGCCATAATCACCGGCATTCTCAGCGCAGCCCTGGCTGCCACCTTTACAACACTCAATAAAAAACACATCCATTCTGCACCCACTTTGGCCATTTCTACCATCGAAATGATCTCGGGTGCTGTCTTCCTTAGCCTCATCATCACCCTATTTCCAACTGCAGAATACCACCCGCTGCCCAGCATCAACCCATCAGTTCTCACCCTTGAAAACCTGCAAAGCGGTCCGTGGGATTTTGTTTGGATTGGCCTCCTCGCCATGCTCTGCACCAACCTTACCTTTTATCTTGGCACATACGCCCTCAAGCAACTTTCAGCCTTCACCGCAAACCTTACTGTAAACCTCGAGCCCATCTATGGCATCGTTTTGGGCGCCCTTATCTTCAAAGAAAATAAAGACCTTAACCTATACTTCTACCTAGGCGCTTGCATCATTCTTGGGGCGATATTCACCCAAGCCATCCTCTCCGCGAGAGAGAAAAATTAATACGCTTTGGCGAAAACTACCCGACCTTGACTCGGCTTTCCCGTTAAGATACATACCCCTGTCTCAGACGCTTGGTCCATCGGTATACAACGTATGGTGGCCTTGGTCAATTCCTTGATTTTCTCCTCTGTTTCACCGCTGCCATCCCAATGGGCAAAGGCAAAACCCTCTTTCTCATTGATTGCTACCAAAAACTCATCCCAAGTGTTCACAACATGCATCTTTTCAGCACGATATTGGGCCGCCCGATCAAACAAATTCGTTTGAATTTCATCCATCAAGGTCAAAATTCTCGCCTGCAAATCACTCATGGGCACCACAAATTTCTCTTTGGTATCCCTGCGCGACACTTCCACACTTTGTGATTCTAAATCGCGCATCCCCACCGCCAAACGTACAGGCACCCCCTTCAATTCCCACTCGGCGAATTTGAAACCGGGCTTGTAGGTATCGCGGTCGTCGAATTTTACCGTTAATCCGGCTTGCTTCAATTGGGCCGACAAAGGCTTCATGGCCTCTTTGATTTTTTCCAAATCCTCATCGCTGCGATATACAGGCACAATCACCACATGAATGGGTGCCAATTTCGGTGGCAATACCAACCCTTCATCATCGCTGTGCGCCATGATCAATGCACCCATCAATCGGGTAGATACCCCCCAACTGGTGGCCCACACATGCTCCAACTTACCCTCTTTACTCTGAAATTTCACATCAAATGCCTTGGCGAAATTCTGTCCCAAAAAGTGACTGGTACCCATCTGAAGCGCTTTTCCATCCTGCATCATCCCTTCGATGCAATAGGTATCATCCGCGCCCGCAAAACGTTCGTTTTCGGTTTTAACCCCTTTAATTACTGGCACAGCCATGAAATTCTCCGCGAATTCAGCATACACATCCAACATTTTCTTGGTTTCTACCAACGCCTCTTCCTTGCTGGCATGCGCTGTATGTCCCTCTTGCCACAAAAACTCAGCAGTGCGCAAGAATAAACGCGTGCGCATTTCCCAACGGACCACATTGGCCCATTGATTGATCAGGATGGGTAGGTCGCGATAGCTCTGAATCCAATTTTTATAGGTGTTCCAAATGATGGCTTCTGAGGTTGGACGTACAACGAGTTCTTCCTCCAATTTTGAGTCGGGATCGGCCATCAACTGTCCGGGCTTATCGGGATTGGCTTTCAGGCGATAGTGGGTAACCACCGCACATTCCTTGGCGAATCCTTCGGCATTTTTTTCTTCTTTTTCGAAAAGGCTTTTCGGTACAAACAGCGGAAAATACGCATTCACGTGTCCCGTTTCTTTGAACATGTCATCGAGCTGTCTTTGCATCTTTTCCCAAATGGCATAGCCATAGGGTTTGATGACCATACAACCTTTAACGGCACTGTGTTCGGCCAGGTCTGCATTTTTGACCAGGTTGTTATACCACTCACTGTAATTGTCGCTGCGTTTTACTTTTTCAAATGCCATAGTACTGATTGCAAAGTTAATTTGTTTTGGGGTGGGGGATTGGGAAAATTTTAAACGAAAATCCCCCCGGCGGCGCAGCCGCCGGGGGGACCCCTAAATTTCACCCTGCAGAACTATCTTCATCCCGCAGTGTTCGTGTTTTTCTTAGCTACAACCCAAACTGTTTCCACAGTTCAAGCACTTGTAACATGTACCACTGCGAACCGTGATGTGTCCGCATACGTTACACGCTGGCGCATCGCTCTGGATCTCACGCATGTGGTCCTGCATATCAAACTTGCTAGGCAATGGCTCACCGCTCAAAGCCGCAGGCGCTGCTGCAACCGCAGGTGCTGGCTCAGGGTTGAATACCGGACGGAATTCGCTCACCACAGGGGCCTCAACCGCCTCAGGTGCACGCAAATCACTGGGTTTTACCTGTACCAAATCCTCCCTGCGCAAATATTCAAAGCCCAACAATCTGAAGATATAGTCAACAATAGACGTCGCATTCTTCACGTTTGGATGCCCCTCAACCATACCGCTTGGCTCAAAACGAGTGAACGCAAACTTGTCAACGAACTCCTCCAAAGGCACACCGTACTGTAAACCAACCGATACCGCAATAGAGAAACAGTTCATCAAACTACGGAAGCTAGCGCCCTCCTTGTGCATATCAATGAAAATCTCTCCCAATGTTCCGTCATCGTATTCACCCGTGCGTACGAAGATCGTTTGTCCGCCAACACGACCCTTCTGGGTAAATCCATTTCTGCGGTTTGGCAAACGTTTCTTCTCAACGATGTTCGACAGCTGACGCTTGAACTTGGTGTCAGGACTCTCACTCAAAATGCGCTTGGCTGCTTCCAACACCATTTCGGGTGTCAATTCACCAACACTGGCCATCTTTGGTGCTGCCGCACTATCTGTCTTGGCAGAAGCCGTTTCTTCCTTGCTGTCTTCAGCAGTTTCTGACTTGTTGCTCAAAGGCTGACTCAATTTGCAACCGTCGCGGTACAAAGCGTTTGCCTTCAATCCCAAAGTCCAACTCAAATGGTAGCACTCTTTGATTTCTTCAACCGTAGCCTCATTGGGCAGGTTGATGGTCTTACTAATTGCACCAGAAATGAACGGCTGCGCCGCTGCCATCATGCGAATGTGGGCGTTGGCGTGAATGTAGCGAACCCCTTTGTTACCACACTTGTTGGCACAGTCAAACACCGCATAGTGCTCTTCTTTCAAATGAGGTGCGCCTTCAATCGTCATGGTACCTGCAACAAAATCGTTACACTCAGCGATTTGCTCCCTGCTGAAGCCCAAAGCCTGCAACATGTTGAAGCGAGGATTGTTGTATTGCGCTGGCTCAAAACCCAAACGCTTCAAAGTGTCTTCACCCAATGAATATTGGTTGAATACAAACCCAATTTCGAATGCCATAGGCGCTTCAGATTCCAACTTGGCCAAATCAGCCTCGTTGAAGCCCAAAGCAGTCAAACTCTCGTGGTTGATGTGCGGTGCACCCTTGAAAGTCTGGTGACCTTTTGCATAATTCACGATGTCTTGTGTCTGCTGTGCATCGTAACCCAAATGCTTCAATGCCACTGGCACAGTTTGGTTTACAATCTTAAAGTATCCACCACCACTCAACTTCTTGTATTTTACCAAAGCAAAGTCAGGCTCGATACCCGTAGTATCACAATCCATCAACAAACCAATGGTTCCTGTAGGAGCGATAACGGTTGACTGTGCATTGCGGAAGCCATACTTCTCTCCCCACTTAACCGCTTTGTCCCAAGCGTTGCAGGCCGACTTCAACAAGTAGTCAGGACAATGCTTTTCGTCCAAACAAACAGGCTTGATACCCAATCCTTCGAAAGCCAACGGCGTATTATAAGCAGCGTATCTGTGGTTGCGGATTACGCGCAACATGTGCTTCTTGTTCTTTTCGTACATGCGGAATGGACCTTTTACCGCGGCCATCTCTGCAGATGTTGCGTATGCTGTACCAGTCAAAATCGCAGTAACCGCTCCGCAAATGGCTGTAGCCTCTGAAGAATCGTAAGGAATACCCGCGCTCATCAATACAGATCCCAAGTTGGCATAACCCAAGCCCAATGTGCGATAGTCATAGCTCAACTGAGCCACCTCTTTCGAAGGGAATTGCGCCATCAAAACAGAGATTTCCAATACAGTGGTCCACAAACGTGCGCTGTACTCGAACTTCTCCATGTCAAACGTCTTGGTTCCTTCGTCGAAGAACTTACGCAAGTTCAATGAAGCCAGGTTACAAGCCGTATTGTCTAAGAACATGTATTCCGAACAAGGGTTTGAAGCGTTGATTCTTCCGCCCTCTGGACAAGTGTGCCACTCGTTGATGGTATCGTCGTATTGTACCCCTGGGTCAGCACAAGCCCATGCCGCATCGCCAACGGCATCCCAAACTTCTTGGGCTGACTTGGTGTTCATTACCTCGCCGGTAGAACGAGCAACGAATTCCCAATCCTCGCCTTTTTCCAATTTGTGGAAGAATTTGTTGGGGATACGCACAGAGTTATTACTGTTTTGTCCGCTTACCGTATTGTATGCCTCACCCTCGTAATCATTAGAATATCCAGCCGCAATCAAGGCCGCTACCTTGCGCTCCTCAGTGCTCTTCCACTGAATGAATTCCATCGCATCGGGGTGATCCAAATCCAAACACACCATTTTGGCTGCGCGCCGGGTAGTTCCACCACTCTTGATCGCACCCGCTGAACGGTCGCCAATGCGCAAGAAACTCATCAAACCCGAACTAGTTCCACCACCACTCAACTTCTCACCCGTACCACGGATTTTGCTAAAGTTGGTTCCTACACCTGATCCGTATTTGAAAATTCGCGCCTCGCGAACCCACAAATCCATGATACCACCCTCGTTAACCAAATCGTCGTCTACCGACAAAATGAAACAAGCATGGGGCTGAGGACGCTCGTATGCCGAGGTGCTCTTCATCAATTTCTCTGTATCAGGGTCTACGTAGTAGTGTCCCTGTGGCTTGCCTGTAATGGCATAGCTGTTATGCAAACCCGTATTAAACCATTGTGGTGAATTAGGCGCCGATTCCTGATTCAACAACGAATAAACCAATTCATCATAAAAAACTTGAGCATCTGCAGCCGATTCAAAATACCCATGCTTTTCACCCCATGTCTTCCAACAGTCGGCCAAACGATGGGCCACCTGCTTAACGGAAGTCTCACTGCCCAAACTGCCATCAGCCTGAGGTACACCCGCCTTGCGGAAATACTTCTGAGCCAAAATATCTGTAGCCACCTGACTCCATCCTTCAGGAACTTCTACGTTCTTCATTTCAAACACGATGCTGCCATCCGGTTTTTTAATCACCGAAGTGCGGTAATCGTAGTTGAATTGATCGTAAGGAGATACACCATCGGCGGTGTTCATGCGGGAGAAATTCAGTCCCTTTGTGTTTACTGTCTGCTGGCTCATGGCTATTTTATTGGGCTTGGTAGTTTTTTACAATAAAAAAGTATTTTGTGATTAGCAAAACTATTTTCCAACTACCATCCTATCTAATCATGTTTTCCACATAAATCGCCAAAACCCTTGAAAAATTGGGGTTTACCATGTTGAAAAAACGCGAGCCCAACAACAGCAAGGGTTTTCGCGTATTTGATTGATTATATGTTGATTACATTTTCGATTTTTTTGGACATTCGTGAAACAAAACAAAATATGTTCACCAAAATCGCCAACCCACCCGCTTCCTTGTAAAATGATGTTTCTTTGCACTGTAAAAGACCCAACTTCAAGGCCCATCGCACCATGACACTCTATCCCTTCAAAACCCAATTTCTTAAAACATCGCTCAATAGACAACAAGTTTCCCAAAATTTGATCAAAGAAACCTTTCTGTCAGATGCCGATTTTAAAAAGTCAGACGATCAACAAATTTCTTTTTTTGGGGAGGTTTCAGACCAAGATTTTACCCTAGAAACAATTACCCAAAACAAACCGTTGGTCAATTTCTGTACTGGTGAGATTCGCGGTTCAGACAATGAAATTTATATCCTATTACAATTCGGTGCCTGGCAACACCGTCGCATCTTCCTCCTATTCGCCCTTCTCATTTTTGCCTGTTTCTCCTTCCTGGCCAACCACCTCATACTGTACAAAGCATTCTATCCCCAAACAATGGCCGCTTGGTTGCTCCTGATTACCTTTATCGCCCTTAGTGCCACCCTCATCGCTAAAGCCAAAAAATTCCGCCAAAACACCACCCCAACCATCAACCATTTTTGCACGCTGTGGCAAGCGCAAGCCATAAGCAAAGACAAAGTGCCTTTGATTTTTCAATAAATCGATCAACGCCCCCAGTAAGACAAAATCACTTACGACTTAGCCAATAGCGCCAACAAATCGGCCTCCCAACTCACCTGGGGCGTCTCAACAATGCTGCCCGCATAACGCGACTCCGTAGCAAAATCCACCGAAGGATTGCCTCCCACCACACCCGCAACCGGCCATTTATGCGCCACACAAACCTCGGGTACACGCCCTATTGTTATAGATTTCTGACCAAAGAAAATATCTCCTGCCAATGCCCCATCAATGAGCTTTTTGTCTCGGTTCACCCTACGGTAATCCAATCGAATCAATACCCCAGCATATTCCAACTCCTCGCGGTTCCTCACCACATTGCCCTCGGTGCTCGCCATCAACACATCCAATGCCTTACACAACCGCGGCAAACCCATCCGCGTATCCGAACACCAATTCCCGCCAATCATCAACACATCAATTCGTGAAGGTCTACCTGCTGCCGCCTCCTGTTTGGCGCGCAAAACCGAATCCAATCCCTTGATTACAGCAGCGTTGGGCTCATAACTCATGTATTCGCCCTCAATCTCCTGCCAAAACGCCGCTGCATCCGCCCTTAACGCGCTATCACCGCCTTGGTATAAACCCTGAGCCACCGCCATACCGCCTACCTCGCTTTTCAAATAATGCAAAGCGGGATGTAACCGCCATAACCCACTATTTACATTGTCAACAATGTCTACCACAATCCCTCTACCTTGTGAATGTATTTCCTGCTTATTGTTCATGTCCTTTTTACCGCGACCCAACATACCACACCCGCCCAATGTTAAAATCGCCATAGCCCAAGCCAATCGTTGTATCATATCAGCAAATTACCACCAAATTTTTAATACACCCAATTAAAATATTACCTTCGCATCAAGTCATGAGTCTATCCCTAGACGCCATCAAAAAACCCATAGAAAAGGAACTCACCGCCTTTGAAGTCATGTTCAAACAGAACATGAAAACGCGTGTGCCCCTGCTCGATACCATCATGACCTACATCGTGAAACGAAAAGGGAAACAAATTCGACCCCTATTTGTGATGTATGCCGCCAAATTGTTTGGGGATGTTAACATCAGAACCTATCGAGGGGCCTCCTTGGTTGAACTCCTCCACACGGCCACACTGGTGCACGATGACGTGGTCGACGACAGCTTCCAACGCCGAGGTTTCTTTTCCATTAACGCCCTCTGGAAAAACAAAATTGCCGTTTTGGTGGGCGATTACCTCTTATCTCGAGGCCTTTTACTCGCCGTGGAACACCGCGATTTCGACATGCTTGAAATCGTTTCAAATGCCGTGCGCGACATGAGTGAAGGCGAGTTGTTGCAGCTCGAAAGAGCCCGTTTCATGAACGCCACCGAAGAAGTGTATTTTCAAATCATCAAACAGAAAACCGCTTCCCTCATTGCCTCCTGCTGCGAAATCGGTGCCGCCTCCACCACACAAGACACAGAAATCCAAAAGAAAATGCGACAGTTCGGTGAAACCATCGGACTTGCGTTCCAAATTCGCGACGATCTATTCGATTTTGGTGACAACAAATCGGGGAAACCTGCCGGTCTTGACATCAAAGAGAAAAAACTCACCCTGCCCATCATATATGCCTTCTCCAAAGCATCGCCAAGCGATGTCAAGAAAATCAAAAAATTGATGCGCAGCGATATGAATGAAAAACAGAAAATTGCTGAGGTAGTCGAGTTCATCACTGTGCACGGCGGCATGTCCTACGCGCGCATCAAAATGAACGAATTCCGCGACCGTGCCTTTGAAATTCTGGAATCCATCCCCGCCAACAAAGAACACAAACAAACCCTGCAACACCTGGTCAATTTTGTGATCGATCGAAACGTATAAACATGAAGGTACAAATTCAAAATCATACCATTGAATTCACCAAAGAAAACAGTGAATGGGCCATCAAAAACCACCCGCCCCTAACCCTGTTTCCCCAAGGCAATCAAACCATCCTGTTACAAACCACCAATCAAACCATCCAAGTGCGTTGCATCGGTGTAGATCGCAGCGCTAAAACGGTGACCCTCCTATACAACAACCAAAAATATACGGCCAAAATCACCGAACCCATGGATGAATTGCTTAAATCGATGGGACTTGAAAACGCCTTGGTTCCCAAAATTGCCGAGGTCAAAGCCCCCATGCCAGGATTGGTGCTGGATGTGTTGGTTTCGGTCGGACAAACCGTAGAAATGGGAGAGAAAATTCTCGTGCTGGAAGCCATGAAAATGGAAAATGCCATCAAATCACCCACCGCCGGCACCATCGCATCCATCCACGTTTCAAAAGGTCAGGCCGTAGACAAAAACTTCGTCTTGATTCGTTTCGAATAACACCCAACCCCAACAAAATCAATCCGTGAGTTATCCCGGCAACACCAAAAACTCACCATCTATTGCCTCCAATGCCATCTTCTGGCTGCTGGGAATCATGGCCGTGCTGGGACTTCTCAACTTGGACCGACTCCCTATCGCTTGGAACGATGAAGTTCAAAACCTAGACCCCGCTTTGGTATGGCACAACACCGGCATCTTCTGCTCGCCCCTTTGGCCAAACCCGGGAGCAGAAACCAAATTCCTTAGCTATCCCCCGCTCATTGAAGCCTGGCATTGCCTGTGGCTATTCTTCGGCAAATCCATCTGGATCACTCGATTGCCATTCTTAGTGGCTCACCTTCTAACCGCCTTTTTGTTGTATCGATGCTTGCTTTCCCTACTCAAAAACCAAGAAAAATCGATTTTTTGGGCATTCATCCTCACAGCGTTGTTTCTGTTCGATAAATCCACCGGTGAAATTGCCCGCAGCTTGCGCGTAGAAACCCCCATTCTACTGCTGCTTGCATGCCTAATGCCTTTGCTATCCCAATTTTTTAAAAAACCATCCCCATTAAACGCCAGCCTCATCGGCGCAATACTCAGCGGCCTAGCACTCGCCCACCTCTACACCTGGCCATTGGTGGCAACTGTACTTTTTCTTTGTTTTCTGGCCTCACCCAAAAAGAAACTACTTCATACCACCTTGCCACTACTGATCCTCTTTGCTTTGCCCTGGTTCCTATTTTTGATCACTGTGCGGCCGGATCTGCATCAACTCAAAACTCAACTATTCATGCAAGCGGCAGATCACAGCAGCCACTCCGTGATTGACAATTTATACGCATTTTTCTGGGGCCGATTCTACCCATATTCCCTAGAACAACCCTACACCCCCTTCCTTCATTTGCTGTATTTTTTGGGGGCCATTCAACTGCTATACTTTTACCGAAGTTCCTTTCAAACCACCCAAACAGCCCTGGTAAAAGCCTGGATACCCCTACTTTACCTGTCGCTATCGCTGCCCATGATGCTGGCCATCACACCGCAACACCGATATTACCCTGTTCAACATTTCTTGGGAATCTTAACCCTTGCCGATGCCATCGTATGCCTGGGATTTCCCTGGAAGACTCAGAAAATTTCCAGTTGGCTTCGCAAACAAACTTGGACCCAAAACCAAACAATCCGCAGGGCAGCAACCCTTTGTTTTGTGTTCGTCTTGATTTTCCCCTACGCCATCAGACAATCCGCTGCCCTGTTTCAACGCAAACAAAGAAATCCAGATACCGCCATTGAATTCCTCAATAAAAACCTCAACAACGTCCCCGCAGGTGACATACTTGGCGAACCCATCGCCAATTACTGGCTCGCCCAATCACCCAACCCCAAAAACTGGCGATTCGGCTTCGAATTCTATCCCCAACATTTTGCATTCAATCCCAGCATCCCCAGATATTTCCTGTCACGCGTAACCCCCAACCAATTGCCCTTTTTAACCCCCCTCGATTCCCTGAAAATCCCGCAATCCCCTTGGCAACAGAAACTCAAAATGGATAGGGGTGGACATACCTATCATGGACTTTTCCTCTACCGAATTCCAAACCAAAAAGCTTGGAAAGCACTGATCCGTCCGAAGGTGTTAAAAGCGACAAGCGGACATTAAATCCTCACTTCAGCGAAGTGGTGTTTTTCAAGCCATAACCCACCAATTCATCAAACCCCATCGCTGGATTCTTGTGGTAAATCAAAACCATGTAGTTGTTCTCCGTCTCGCTATGCTGTCCTTCAAACGGTGCAAAATCCAACAAATTGGTCTCGGGGTTTCTTACACCAATAACATAGTTGTAATAGCCCTGCTTCAGGGGTATCACCGCCTCATAGGCCCGTGAATCTGGATTGTAATACATTCGATGCGATTCCAACATGCGCCAATCGCTCAACTCCCCATAAACATACACCGGCTCCTTCAGCTCAGACTCCGCCTGAACAGAAAAATGCACAAAACAATAATCACTCTCAAAAGCCATTCCCGATGGCATGGGCAAGTCCTTGTTGTCGTAAAAAACCCGACCATTGTAATCCGCCCAATTGTAATAGCGCTCAAAACGGCGCGACTTTTCATTCACCAAAATCACGTGTTTCTGGTTGGCGATATTCAACCGCTGCTTTACACCGGCCGTAGAACTGCGAAAACTCCGAATATCAAAAAACCGGTATTGATTCATCCCATCCATTTGATTTCCCAACTGATGGTTATACTGCAACTCATTGCCTACGATGAACATCGGCTTCAAATCATCGATGCCAAACATCCATTCCCCATTGCGCAAAATCACTGCCTTCACATCCTGCATCGCATTGGGCATGAAATAAGCATCATTTTTAATGAAAGAAAAATTCACCTGCTGATGGGTACTGCGTAACTCCACCTGTTTGCTCTGCGATAATTGAATATTTACTGCGCCTTGACTCTGAAGTATCATCATGCGTCGCGATAACACGATATCCGCCTCATTGAAATTCCGGTACACCACCAACAAATAGTTACCCGACAATTTTGGCTTGGTTTGCTCCCCCGGAACCTCAATCGCGTAATGCGTATACTGCATCAACGTTCCGTTGCTAAAATTGGCATTTTCTATATTGTCGTACCCCATACCATCCAAGGTCTGTGTGCGAGATAAAGCAGAAGGATTCCAGTGGGCATCGCAATGAATCAGCGTGTATTGATAAAAATCGCGCTCACTGCGAATTTGATCAAACTCCAAAACCAACGATTCGCCAACCCCCAAAGTAAGTATGGGAAAAGGAAAACCACTGCTTTTCTGATACAATCGCACCACTCGAATGTCCGATTCATAGATGACATTGGCATACCTCAATGTGCTATCAGAAGTCGCCTTTGCAGGCAGGAACCCCAACAACATGAACAAGCCCAAAAAGCAGTGTTTTTTACTCATTGAAACAAACTTAGCAAATTAGAGGCCAATATCAAGATTCTTGCATGAGCATCCACTCTTCGAAAAGCTGCTCATACGCTTCCTTCGCCAAAGCATGGGCCGCATTCACAGATTCGTATTGCTCAGTAATTCTGGCTACTTGGTTAAAATCACTCGCTACCTCCGGGGCATGCAGCTGAATTTCCAAGGCCGTTTTTTCTTCCGCCAACGATAGCATCTCCGCTTCCTTTGCATTCATGGCGTCCTCCACTTTTTTGATTTCGTTCTTACTGTACGATTTCGGCGTCTCCGCGCTCATCACTACCTTGGGTTCAGGATTTACCGGGTTTTTTTTCTTGCCATCATCCAATTTCGCCAACTTCGTATCCTCCACTTTCCGGGTACTCATCCACTCGTTGTATTCCTCGTAAGTACCTGGGTATTCGTGCAAAATGCCGTCTTCAATCCACCAAATTTTATTGGCCACCTTACTAATGAACGTGCGATCGTGCGATACAAACAAGCAACTCCCCGCGTAATCAATCAAGGATTCAGCCAACACAGATGTACTGAACATGTCTAAGTGGTTCGTGGGTTCGTCCAACAACAAGAAGTTCGACTGCGTAATCAACGTCTTCGCCAAAGCCAACCGCGATTTTTCTCCCCCACTCAAAACCTTTACCTTCTTGAAAACCTCATCCCCGGTAAACAAAAAACAACCCAATATCGTTCTTAGCTCCCAGTCCGTATAATCAGCACTCACGGTGGCCAATTCACTCAACAAATCATTTTTTAAGTTCAATGCCTCCAACTGATGCTGTGCAAAAAAGGCGGCTTCCACATTCCATCCCAATTCGATTTCTCCCCCGCAAGGTTCTGAACCGTGAACCATGCGCAACAATGTCGATTTTCCCTTGCCATTCGCCCCAACCAATGCAATTTTATCGCCCCGCAAAATTTGTCCGTTCGAGGTTTTTAAAATTTCCAATTCATCGTAGGATTTGGTCACCGATTTCAAATCAGCAATGACCTTTCCTGGAGTGACCCGGATGTTGAATCGAATATCAAAATCGCGTTTCTCGTCCTGCCTTACCTCAATTTTCTCAATTTTGTCCAACATCTTCACCCGACTCTGAACCGCAGTGGCCTTGCTGGCCTTGGCCCTGAATCGAGAAATGAACTTCATTTGTTGCCGAATGAAGTCCTGCTGGTTTTCATATTTGCGCATCATCAGCGCATCGCGCTCCTCTTTCTGCTCCAAAAACTCGTTGTAATTGCCCTTGTAATGGAATACTTGTTGATGCGATACTTCCGCGATCCGGTTTACTGTTCGATCCAAAAAATAAGGATCGTGAGACACAATAACGTAAGTACCCTCGTAGTTCGATAGATAATCTTCCAACCACTGAATGGTGGGCAAATCCAAGTGGTTGGTAGGCTCATCCAACAACAACAAATCAGGCGCTTGTAGCAACAATTTTCCCAACATCGCCCGCATTCGCCATCCCCCCGAAAATTCCCGCAATGAACGCGTTAAACTGCTGGTGGGAAAACCCAATCCCTCCAAAATTTTGTCGCCCTCAGCATGCCATTCATACCCGCCCAATGCCCCAAAACGCTCCTGGGCATCCGCCAGTCGCTGCATCGTAACATCATCGTATTCCACCTCGATTTTTTCAATCAATCGATTGATTTCATTTTCCAAATACACCAAGTCGTCTCTGCCACTCAACACCACATCGCGAACACAGTCGGCAATGTCCATACTCAACAAATCCTGATTCAAAAATCCAATGCGCAAATCAGAAGGCTTAGACAATGTGCCTTCGCGTAATTCGTAGTCCCCAGAAATCAATCGCAGCAATGTAGATTTTCCCGTTCCGTTTAACCCCACCAAGCCAATTTTTTCGTTGGGCTTGATGTGCCAAGAAGCGTTTTTATACAAGTACTTACCTGCAAATTCAAAGGAAAAATCGTTCAGCGCTAACACCCCGCAAAGGTAGGCCAACTCACCCCAATCCCCCTAACAAAACCCGCGGAAAATCCCGGACCTCGTTTCGTTGATACAACATCACAAAGTCATTCATGAAATACCCATCCCCAATGTCAAAATCCGCCACCCGCTCAATCACAAATCCCACCCTGAAATAGAAATTAATGGCCTTGTAATTTTGTCGGTTTACCTGCAACCGCATCTCCCGCAAGTCTGGCAATAAATCCAACAACAAACCCCAAACACCACGCCCAATACCCCCGCGCTGAACCCCCGTACCAATGTATAGCTTGTTGAGAAAATAAGACCCCTCCCCCCGTTTCTCTACCGCCGCAAATCCAACAGCCAACCCATTCAAAAAAACCTGATAAAACTGCTGTCCACCACGCATTTGCTCAACCATCGCACCCCGCGAATAGAAGCGATTCAACATGTAATCGACCTGCTCCTGACCAATGATTTCCGGATAATGATCGTTCCAAATCACCTGGGCCAAAGCCTGAATCGAGGAAATATTCTCCTCTGTAGCAGCAACTAACTGTAAATTCACCCCCCGAAATTCGCATTTTTGTAGCAGTAAATCATGCTCCGCCTTCAGAACCTATCCACCGGCTTTCCTAAAAAGACACAAGCACTCCACGAAAATGTGGATTTGCTAGTATCCCCAGGTAGCTTGGTTCTGCTGATCGGACCCAATGGCATCGGAAAATCAGTGATGCTCAAAACCCTGTGTGGACTCCAAAGCCCAACCCATGGCGCTGTATTCGTGAACGATGTCAACATCCACAAAACCACAGCAGAAAAACGAGCCTCCCTCACCAGTATCCTGCTGGCTACCCCACCCAGCATTGATCAACTATCGGTGTTCGATGTGGTGATTTCGGGCCGACAAAGGTTCTTGTCGGGATGGAACAACCCCAGCCAAGCTGACCATCACGCCGTTGAATCCGCCACAACCAAAACAGGCATCGTCCACCTAACAGAAACGCCCTTTGGCTCACTGAGCGACGGGGTAAAACAAAAAGTGATGCTCGCCCGTTGCCTGGCCCAAGACAGTGCCGTAATCCTGCTCGATGAACCCTTGGCCTTTTTGGATTATCCCTCGCGCATCTCCTTTCTTGAACTATTGAAAGAATTGGCCCAAACCGAGTCCAAAATCATTGTTTACAGCAGTCACGACCTTCAACTTTCACTCAATTATTGTGGCAGTGTGATGGCCCTTACCCATCAAAAATGGACCTATTTCGATGCCCCAGCAAACGTAAACATCGCTGAAATTTTCCCCACTCCATGAAAGGCAAAGTGCGCAAACCGTTTGTGATGATGCAATTCACCATTGCCCACAATCAGGTAGCACTGCCCGTTACCTCCGATGCCTGCCTATTTGGCGCGATGGTTGATCTGACTTCAACCGAAAACCATGAACACCGCGTCCTCGACATTGGAACTGGTACTGGACTGCTATGCTTTATGCTCGCACAAAAACACCCTGCAGCCACCTTCACCGGCATCGATATTCATCAAGATTCCATCGCCCAAGCCCTTGAAAACCGCTCGGTAAACCCATTCGCAGATCGCATTCAATTTGAACTGTCCGACATCCTCACCCATTCCCCAAATCAACCATACCAAAGCATCGTTTGCAACCCGCCCTTTTTTGAAAATCAATGGCCTTCGGAAGACGAAACGCGCAGACTCGCCAGACATTCCAATACCCTAAACCTATCCAATTTGGTAGCCGCCTGCACAAGAATTTTGTGTAACCAGGGCAAACTTTTTTTACTCTATCCATGCGATGACCTACCGCACACAAGGCTTACCTTGAATAACAACCATTTTCAACTACTCAAAACCACTTTCATCCAAGCACACAGCCAAAAAAAACCGCATTTGGTCGTGATCGAAGCACAATACAATCCCGAAATTCCTTCAGAATCAATTCCTGCGCTGAGTGAAACCATCATCCATTACACACCTGAAGGAAAGCTCACAGAAACCGCAACACATTATTTAAAAGAGTTTTACAGCCATTTGCCATAAACAATTTCATCATTTCGCTGTTAGTTACTATATTTGATTCAACATGAAATTCATTAAATACGCATTGGAAAAATCCCTGTTCGGCGTCTGTAGCCAACTTGGGGAATGGATGGGTATCTCAGTGAAAAGTGTTCGGATGTCGTTCGTTTATGCCAGTTTTTTCACCCTGGGATCGCCCATCATCATTTATTTGGTTGCCGCTTTTTGGATGAATATCAAAAACTACAGCCAAGAAAAACGCACCCGCGTGTGGGACTTATAACGCCCAAAAAATCCTAGAAATTGCTACTTACAGTGAAGCGGATTCCACTAAAAGCGGGCTCCTCTCTACAAATACCTCCCGAGCAGTTTACCCCTTGCTGTTGCTTTAGGTAAGCCAACGTAAACACCGTATTTTTCTCGGTGTAACCCACAAAAACGGTGGGGTAATGCAACACTTTGTTGGCAATAATCATCCGCTCATAGCGATGAGGGTCTACATTGACCATGTCGCCCACCGCAATGCTCAATTGCTTGTTGGCCCAATATTCTACCATTAAGTTGGCAAAAGATCCTTGGTCGTTTTTTGTGCTCAAATACTGCCACTCTACCCGCAAACTTTTGCCCTTTTCCATCGTGTGTAACCACTCTCCAAAAGGTGTGATGGTCTTCACAGGCACATATTCAGGCTCGTTTTCATACCGCGTTTGGTTGTAGTGAATGCGCTGAACGCCCAACTTCAATTTGTCGTGCTTACCCAACTTCTGCACCACTTCCAAATAATTTTCACTGAACAACTTCTCCGCCTCCATGGCACCCGTGCTGCTGTTTAACTTTCCGTTGCTCGCCAAACTTTGAACATAACTCGCATTGAAAAAAATCTGTGTACCCTTGCGCGGCTTGAATTCCAACTCGCCCTGTATACCATCCTCACCCAACTCTTGTCCGGGTGCGTTGTATCGACTCAACAAACGATAGGTATTTTGTCGGGTCATCGAAGGCAAATAACTCACCAAGCCATTCAACAAAGTCTCTGTGGGTGCCGTTCTAAATGAAAAATTGTCTACGTGTCTTGCCTGAACATTCAATCCAATAGAGGCCTTCTGTTTGCCCAACTTCCAACCGCCTTTACCCCAACTCAACGAAGTGTATAATACATTTCCGCCCGATAATTTGAATTTGTTATTGAACCCCAAAACCGCCTCGGGCGATTTGATGTTCGCCTCAACATTCCAACCAAAATTACCCTTGGTATAGCCAAAATAACCGTTGAATCCATACATGTTATACTTGGGATAAAAACGCTCAGACAAATCATACGTATTGATGGTTCCCACCAAACGGTCCATGGTTTCACGATCCAAACTGCGATTAATCGCCGAAGCGCCCAAAATCAAATCGCCGAACTTACTTGACTCGCCCAAAGGAATGTTTCCCTCCAAATTCATCCCACTGATTACCTGCTTCGCATACCCAAAGCGATTTTTAATGTTCCCTTTTTGGTTGCCCGCAAATCCTTTTATTGCCCAACGATCGTTGATTTTATATTTCAACCGCATTCCCTGTATGGCGTAATCAATCCCGATCTGACGTTGCTCATAACTGCGAAACAAAATGCCCGTCCCAAACTGATCATAAAACGAACCCATCGTGATATCCAATTTGTCTACAGCCTTATTGACCTGCCAAAATCCAATACCATGCTCTGTGTAAGCACTCTGTGGATCCAGCAAAGGTGAATTGTTAAAGGCATCATACCGAACGATGAAAGAATACCCCTTCACCCGGTACTGCATGAACAACCAGGCATCCGCACTCGCCGTGTTTTCTTTATATACCTTGGTGTTTGCCCCGATGCTATCGTCGCGCAAATACTTTTGGTAATTCATCAAGAGGTTTCCAGAAAACTGTCCTTTGTCAGAGTCCGCAGTCTGCCCCGTTACCCTACCCACAATCGCCACAAAGGCAAGCAAAATCAAGGTGTTGAAATGTCTCATTCACTGCAAAGAAACAAAAAAGCCCGTATTTTTGTAGTTCCATTATGTCAGAAGTCACAATCCCACCCAGTTCAACCGCTACCCGAAAGCTTTATATCGAGAGCTACGGATGCGCCATGAATTTTAGCGACAGCGAAATCATCGCCTCCATCATGGGTGAACATGGGTTTGCCTCTACCACCGATGAGTTAGATGCCGATGTGATTTTTTTGAATACCTGCGCCATTCGCGATAACGCCGAACAACGCATCCGCGAGCGATTGAAACATCTACGGGGCAATAAAAAACACAACAAAGAACTCATCGTGGGTGTACTTGGTTGTATGGCAGAACGACTGAAAGAAAAATTACTCGAAGAAGAAAAACTGGTGGATGTTGTTGCCGGACCTGATAGCTACCGCGATTTGCCCAAACTCGTTGCAGAGGTAGACGAAGGAGGCAGGGCCATCAATGTGCTGCTCAGCAGAGAAGAAACCTATGGTGACCTTAGTCCTGTTCGACTTAATTCCAACGGAGTAACCGCTTTTGTTTCTATCATGCGGGGGTGCGATAACATGTGCAGCTTCTGCGTGGTGCCCTTTACCCGCGGACGTGAACGCTCTCGCGATCCCCAAAGTATCGTGAAAGAAGTTCTCGACCTCTCCGCTGCCGGCTACAAAGAAATTACGTTGCTCGGACAAAATGTAAACTCTTACCTGTGGTTTGGTGGTGGACCTAAAAAAGAGTTCAAAAAACTAACACAAGAAGAGCAAGAAACCTCCGTGGACTTCGCAGATCTTCTACAACTGTGTGCAGAAGCCGCTCCCCGCATGCGAATCCGTTACAGTACCAGCCATCCCCGCGACATCAATGAAAAAGTGGTGTATACCATGGCCAAATACAAAAACCTCTGTAATTACATCCACCTTCCCGCACAAAGTGGAAATACTCGCGTTCTAGATATCATGTCGAGAAACTATTCGCGTGAATGGTACATGGATAAAATTCGCATGATTCGTAGCATCATCCCTGATTGCGGAATCAGTTGCGATATCATCGCGGGCTTTTGTTCAGAGACCGAAGACGAACACCAAGATACACTGAGTCTGATCGATTGGGCCGAATTTGAATTCTCGTACATGTATGTGTATTCAGAAAGACCAGGCACTCCAGCAGCCAAAAAATTGGTCGACGATGTGCCAGAAGCCGTGAAATCTCGTCGACTGAGCGAAATCATTGCCCTCCAAAATGCCAAATCCAAAGCCAAAAACGAATCCTACATCGGCAAAGTCGTTACCGTGTTGGTTGAAGGTCCTTCGAAAAAGAGCGACCTCGATTGGATGGGAAGGAGCGATCAAAATTCAGTGACCATTTTCCCCTGTGAACATTACAAAAAAGGCGATTTGGTCAATGTGTTGGTAGAAAGAGCCACCACAACAGCCATAATTGGCAAAGCCATGGGCTACGCAAGTCTCGTGGATTAATCATCCTCAAACTACGACATTTACCCGTTTTGACCGTACTGCAAGCGCAAGTTTTTGAGCATGTCTTCTGTCATTTTGTCTAAATCAAAATCTGGCGACCATCCCCAATCGTTTCTTGCATGTGAATCATCAATGACCGCTGGCCAGCTGTTGGCGATGGCTTGACGATAATCGGGTTCATAGGAAATTTGAAAACCCGGCACAACCTTGGCAATCGACGCTGCGATTTCTTCCGGCGCAAAACTCATGCCCGCCAAATTGTAACTCGTTCGAATCTTGATTTGTTCAGCCGGCGCATGCATGATATCCAACGTGGCCTTCAAAGCATCAGGCATGTATAACATAGGCAAAATAGTACCCTCACCCAAAAAGCAATTGTGCTTTGCCGTTTGCAACGCATCGTGATAAATTGCCACCGCATAATCTGTGGTTCCTCCGCCTGGAGCACTCTTATATCCAATCAAACCGGGATACCGCAAAGAACGCGTATCAATGCCCCAGCGATTGAAATAATATTGAGCATATAACTCACCCGCCAATTTGCTGATACCGTATATGGTGGTAGGATCCATGGTGCCATATTGGGGTGTACCAAAACGCTCGGTATTTGGTCCAAAAGCCGCTATGCTGCTGGGCCAATAAACCTTCTTGATAATCCCCGTATCGCGCGCCGCATTCAAGACATGAAACAATCCCTCCATGTTCAATTTCCACCCAAATTCTGGATTTTTTTCCGCGGTTGCACTGAGCAAAGCAGCCAAATGATAAACCTGCGTGGGTTTGTACTTCTGTATGATGTCTGATAACCGTGCCGAATCAAGCACATCCAACGTTTCAAATGGACCGCCATCAAACACAGGATTGTCGGATTTTTTCACATCACTCGCCACCACATTGGCATCGCCGTAAATGCCGCGCAATGCCTCAACCAACTCAGTTCCCAACTGACCGCAAGAACCAATCACCAGTACCTTTTCATTCATCATACTTCCGCAAATTTTGGCTCTTCTTGCCATATTACCAAACCTTTTTCATGGCGTTTTTACGAACCACCGCAATTTGTCCCAAATCTTGTGCATTTTTGCCGTTCATCATGTCAGAAACAAGGGATATCATCCATTTTGCCATTATCGGGGCCGGACACATCGGGCAGAGACATGCGCACATGATACACAACAACCCACGCGCCCAACTCGTGGCCGTTGCCGATGTGAAAATTCGCGAGGAATTAAACCTATCCCCAGAAATACCCTTGTACGAAAGTTTGGAGGATATGTTGATGCATCACGCGAACATCGATGTTGTTTGTATCGCCACACCCAATGGCTACCACAGCCAACATGCCATTCAAGCGCTTAGCATGGGTAGACATGTGGTGGTTGAAAAACCCATGGCCCTATCCACCGAAGAATGTGATGCCATGATGGAAGAAGCAGAAAAACGGAACAAACAGATTTTCTGTGTGATGCAAAATCGTTTCTCACCCCCATCTCAATGGATTAAATCACTCATCCAAAACCGCATTCTGGGAGAACTTTACCAAGTTCAGGTGGTGTGCTACTGGAACCGAGATCATCGCTACTACAAAACCGGACATTGGCATGGCACCGAAGATTTGGATGGTGGCGTGTTGTTTACACAGTTTTCACACTTCGTTGACCTCGTAAATTGGCTCTTGGGTCCGCTCAAAATTCAATTCGCAACTGCCTCAAATTTCAATCATCAAACACTCACAGAATTCGATGACAGCGGACAAGTGATCTTCTCCTTTGGTGAACGAGGAACAGGTTCCCTGAGCTACTCAACAAGTCTATACAACCAAAATTTCGAAAGCTCCATCACCCTTATCGGTGAAAAAGGGACCGTAAAGCTGGGCGGACAATACATGAATTCCGTGGATTACTGCGATATCGAGAATTACCAAATGCCCACTTTACCTGCCTCCGAACCCCCAAATGATTACGGAGGATACAAAGGCAGTGCGGCCAATCACCATTTCGTGATTGAAGAAGTCATCAATCACCTACTGCAAGGCAAGCCCACCATCACAACACCCGCTGAAGGAAAAGCCGTGGTAGAAATCATTGAACACATCCATCTAGCACAAAAATTATCCTCACAAAACATTGATTCATAGCATATTACAATTTTTTGAAAAAAGTTTTCAATTTCTTTGGGGGTAGAGTAGGGTTTTGGTGTTTATAGGCCAAATTACCCCTTTCCGGAAAAAGGCAACGTCATGACAAAAGAACAACTCGAAAGCAACATCTTCACCAAATACGCGGCAGGTTTGATGCATGAGGATGAATTAAAGAAATTGGAGGATTGGTTGAAGAAAAATCCCCAGTTCAAACCCACCTTGGCCATCATCAAACAACAAGTATCGGCCATGATGCAACCCCAATTAATGCACTAAAAAAATGCACAATTCCAACAACAAACCCCACATAGACAGCGAGTTTCAAGAAATTTGGGACCGCGCAGGGGAGTATACCTATTCCTTTGAATCTAGCAACGATCAGGCATGGGAAAAATTCCAGGCAGAACGTCAGCAACCCAAAATCAAGCAACCGTTCAGCATTTGGAAAAATACCCAGCAAGTTTGGCGTGTAGCCGCTGCCATCACATTATTGGCCATCGGTGGTTGGGTATTCTGGATCAATCAGCAAAAAACGGCCATCTTGGATCAAGGCAACTGGGCCACCCTAAACCAACAAGTAAAGCAAATTACGCTGAAAGATGGAAGTATCATTACATTGAACGCCAATTCCAGGGTAAAATACACCCTGACCAAAAATAGCCGCAACATTGAATTACAGGGGATGGCACACTTTGAAGTAGCCAAAAATCCCAATGCCCCATTCGTAATTCGCAGTGGCAGCAACCAAGTAACCGTGCTAGGTACTGGTTTCGATGTGCGTTCATACCACAACAAACCCTTACAGGTTTCAGTGAATCACGGCAAAGTTCGGGTAGAAAAAATGGCGAAAAACAACGAAACATTGTTGGAATCTGCTATACTTACCAAAGGAATGCGTGCCACAGAAAACCCGCACCCAAAAACCAAAACAGCATCTATTTTTCAGGTTGAATCGAACATAGACCTCAATGCCGTGAATTGGCGCCAAGGAACATTGTCGTTCAGCAACGCACCACTGGCAGACGTAATTGATGCAGTGGAAGAACACTACAATGTAAAAATTGCCGTGCTCGGCAATGCCCCCAAAAGCTTGAGAAACAACAATCCAACCCTTACCGCTGATTTTAACCAAAACCAAGGGGTAGATGCCGTTTGTGCCATCATCGGTGAAGCCCTCGATTTGCGCTTATCTGTAGAAAAGTAAAACAAATCAGGATTTTACCCGACCACGGGCAACGACGAAAGCTGTTTTGTTTTCAATAACTTTGTTATTGTGGTAATTCAACCGCTTTCATATTGGCGATTGTATCTGGTGCTTTTGTGCCTGCTCGCCATCGAACCGTTGTGGGCACAGCAATCACAGGTAAGTGCCTCCATTGCAACAACTTCACCCGTTGCGTCGCAGTTGTATTTTACCCCCAATGTGGGTCAATGGCCCGATGAGAATCCAAGCATTGCCCAGGCCGTCATACCCGGTGGTGCCGTTTTTATCACCGAATCTGGACTTCGAATCCAAACGGAAGCCCCCGAAAACATCGAAAGAAAACACCAAGTTCATCACCACAAAGGCAAAGACACTCAATTTACCTTGGCCTATCACGTGACCGATCTCAAATTTCTCAACCCCAAAAAACCCACTGAAATACTATTTCAAGACCCTGCACCTTGGCGTGAAAATTACTTCTTGGGCCATGAGAAATCGCTCTGGAAATCCGTTTCCCCAGCACAAAAAATCATCCTGAAAAATCTCTACCCTGGCATCGACATTGCCATCTATTTTCAACAACAATCCCTCGAATTTGATTGGATCATTCACCCAGGTGCAAATCCCAAACTGATTGGACTCCAGGTCGATGATCAAACCCAACTTTCCCTTCTAAAAAATACCCTCAACCTGCAAACTTCAGTGGGTAATTTCCAAATCAATCCGCCCAAAGCCTTTCAACGTCATCCACTGAAAAACAAAGCCAAACCCGTAAATTGTGCCTACGCAGTTTCCAGCAATACCATCAAATTGAACGTGGGCAAATACGACCCTGCAACGGCACTGATTATCGACCCTATTCTCGTATTCAGTACCTACAGTGGTTCCCAAGGCGATAATTTTGGCTTTACCGCCACCTACGATACCAGCGGTTGCCTTTATGCCGGTGGCATTGTCGATGCCAACTCCAGAAAATATCCAGTAACCGTGGGCGCCTTTCAAACAACCTATGGCGGCGGCGGAGTGGGAGCACCGCCGGTGCAATTGCCCTGCGACATATCCATCAGCAAATACTCACCCGATGGATCAAAATTGTTGTTTGCCACCTATATGGGCGGTGATGACGATGAATACCCACACTCGCTCTGCGTTGATCCCTTCAACAACCTGCTCATTTTTGGCACCACATTGTCGTTCAATTTCCCCGTTCATCCAGATTCAGCGGCCTTTTTGAATCATCAGGGCGACTACGATATCTTCGTCAACAAACTCAGTAGTGATGGTTCCAAATTACTCGGTGGCACATTCATCGGCGGCACCGATGCCGACGGATTTCAAACAGAATCACCCTTCACTGCATTGGTTTATAACTATGCCGACAACTATCGCGGTGATATAACCACCGATGACAGTGGCAACATTTATGTCGCGACCTGCACCCGGTCAACCAACTTTCCTACCACCCTCGGCGCCCTACAATCGAAGCCAAAAGGAGAAACCGACGCTGCCATTCTCTGCCTCAACAACAAGCTATCAAAACTCAAATGGGCCACACTCATGGGTGGTTCAGACGACGATGCAGCCTACTCCGTGAAAGTAGATGACTCGGCCCACCTTTACATCGGTGGTGGTACCCTTTCAAGCAATTTCCCCATGGCAGGCGCGGGTTACCGCTCCACAACCGTGGGCGGCATCGATGGCTTTGTGGCAAGATTTAACAAAAACAATGGCAAATACGATGTAGGAACATACTGGGGTAGCGTTGATTATGACCAAATTTATTTTATCGATCTGGACATCAACAACAAAGTGTATTTCACTGGGCAAACGGAAGGACAAATTACGCGCAGTTTAGGCACCTACGGTAAAAACAATACCTCGCAGTTCATCGGCCGATTCAGTAACGACCTCGAAAACCTTGAATTTATCACCACCTTTGGGAATCGCACCAATGGCCTCCCAGAATTGAGTCCCTCAGCGTTCATGGTCGATAATTGCTACAATATCTATTTCAGTGGCTGGGGGTCAAACATTGGGGTGGGCAACGCAGGTACCACCGGCGGCCTTCCCATCACCAGCGACGCACACCAAAAAACAACCGACAACAACGATTTCTACCTCATCGTACTCGGAAAAGACGCCAAAACGCTCAAGTACGCCTCTTATTTTGGTGGCAATCTCTCCGACGACCACGTAGATGGCGGCACCTCCCGGTTCGATAACCGAGGCATTATTTACCAAAGCGTTTGCGCAAGTTGTCCGAACAGTCCTCCCGGACTCAACGATTTTCCCACCTCGCCCACCAATGTGGCCTTTAAAAACAATGTGAGTGTGCGATGTTCCAACGCAAGCTTCAAATTGGATTTCAGACTGGGCTACTCTGTAGATGCTTTGTTTGTAGCCAAACCTGAAACCATTTGCCTCAATAAAACCATTGCGTTTCAACCACTTCACCGCTTCAACGGCACCTATCGTTGGGATTTTGGCGACGGCGATACCTCACACCAGTTCAACCCAGAACACCTTTACAGCGATACAGGAACTTACACCGTAAAACTTACCGTAACAGATTCAAACAGCTGCAACGCCACCGCATCCTACACAAAAAAAGTACGCATCACCCTATCTCCCAAAGCCGCAATTTCCGCAGAATTCATCCCCTGTAAACCTGGGGTCAACCTCAACCTGGATATTACCTACGGCGATAGTATCATCTGGAACTTTGGCGATGGAACACCCATACAAAGGACCTCCGGAAACGGCGTGGTGAAAAAGAATTATCAATACGCGGCCGGACAGTATACCACCACCGTGGTCATCAAAAATGCGGCATCCGGTTGCACCGATACCCTCAAATTACCCTTGCAAATCAGCAGCGATAGTACCCATGAAGTGAAAATTGCCAATGTCTTTACCCCTGGCAATGCCGACGGAAAAAACGACTGCTTCCGCGTCTATGGCATCTCCTCCTCCTGCGAAAACGCCGAACTCCGAATCTTCAATCGCTACGGAGAAAGAATTTTCTTCACCAAAAATTTAGACGACTGCTGGAACGGTCGAGTCAATAACCAAGGACCCATCCTGCCTGCAGGAACCTATTTCTATCAATTAAACATCATCGACAGTCCGTATATCCCCAGCCCCAAATTATACAGCGGGGTCATAGAACTGATTCGTTAAGCAATACTCTCGGCTTCTACCTCGGCAGCGATCTTCTTCACCAAACCCTGCAACACCTTGACAGGTCCTACTTCTGTGAACTTCACTGCACCGTCGGCAACCATTGCCCTTACACTTTGCGTCCAACGCACCGGAGCCGTTAACTGAGCCACCAAATTGCGCTTAATCTCATCCTGATCCATCACAGCACTCGCCGTTACATTCTGATAAATCGCACACCTTGGTGCAACAATCTCAGTGGCCTCAATTGCCTTGGCCAACTTTTCACGGGCTGGCTCCATCAACGGACTGTGAAACGCACCCCCAACAGGCAAAATTAACGCCCGCTTGGCGCCCGCTGCCTTCATGCCCTCACAAGCCGCTTCAACCGCAGCATAGGCACCAGAAATTACCAGCTGCCCTGGACAATTGTAATTCGCAGGTACTACAACACCTTCCGTTTCCGCACAAACCGCCTCTACCTTTTCATCGTCCAACGCCAACACCGCAGCCATTGTTCCAGAAACCAATTCACAAGCCTCCTGCATCGCCAATGCCCGCTGCTCCACCAAACGCAAACCATCCTCAAACTTCATCGCACCCGCTGCCACCAAAGCACTAAACTCCCCCAAACTGTGTCCAGCCACCATCGCTGGCCGAAAATCATCGCCCATTACCACCGCACGAATAACGCTGTGTAAAAAAATGGCGGGCTGCGTAACACGGGTCTGACGCAAATCTTCGTCGGTCCCCTCGAACATCAAATCAGTAATCCGAAATCCCAATATTTCATTGGCCTTCTCAAAGAGTTCTTTCGCTTGGGCGTTGCTTTCGTATAGGTCCTTGCCCATACCCACAAACTGACTTCCCTGACCGGGAAAAACATAGGCGTGCTTGCTCATAGGCGCAAAAATAACCCAAAATCCGAGACTCACACCAACCCCCTAATCACCGCCCTCCACCATCCTAGCCAACCTAAAAACCGCTGCAAACTATCGTTAACCCATCAGAAAACGCGATCCCCGCCAATACCGCCACAATAAAAACAACCCACACAAAAATCCCAATTCTACCAATCCCAACCAACCATAAAACTTACCTAAATCCTTGGTCCCAAGCCAATCCCTAACCCATAACAAGGGCAAAACATGCCACAAATACACCCCCAACGACTGCTGTCCCATCCACTCAAAAACCTTAGACTTCGGCAAGGCATCAACCCGCACCAGTCGCATCAAACCCACCAACAAAAACACATTGGCGAAAATCCAAACCCCATCGCGCATGCCATCCGTCACCCCCTGATGAAAATAAAATAAACCACCATAAATACCCATCAAAACCGTACCCGACAACCAAAACAACCACGATCCTGTCTTTATTCGTTCGTCACCCAACGTCATCCCCAAAACAAAAAACAAAAAGTAATGTGGCCGCAAAGTGTGAATCAATAAACCCGCCACATTGGTACCCACCAACCCCGTTAACTCAGACATCCATACCGATTTGATATAGAAAAATGGCAAAGAAACCAATATGCCTAACAGCAATGCCTGCAAGCGAGAAAATTGCCTCACCGACATCCACCATGCCATCGTGCTCCAAAACAAATAGGCCGGCACAAACCACAAATGATAAAAGGGTACCGACAAATAACTCAACCAGCCCTTCCAAATTGGCGATTTGGCACCAAAAGCACCCAAATACACCGCATAAACAAGCATCGCCAAGGCCCAAGGAAGTAGCAATCGCTTGCCATACCTACCCAAAAACTCCCTAAAAGAATCAACCCCAGCACGAGAAAATGGAAACAAATACCCCGCAATCGCAATGAAAAACGGCATGTGAAACCCGTAAATCATGTAGCGAAGGATGTGCTGATCTAACCGACCCTGCAATCCGTGACCAACCAATACCAACAACACCAGCAATCCCTTTAAACCATCGATATTTCGGTTGCGGTTGTCCATGCCCTTCCCGTTAATTTATGCCCACTCGCCCAATTCTAACCAGCGCAGTCCTTTCTCATCCAAATCATCATTCACCCGCTGCAACTCAGCACTCACCGATGTAATGCGCTCAAAATCAGTGGTCAATCCCGAAAGTTCCTCCTCCAACGCCTTTTTCTTCAGCTCCAGCGCCTCCAATTCCGTACCCAACTGCTCGTATTCGAATTTTTCCTTGTACGTTAACTTGCGCTTCTCTTCGGATTTCCCTGCAACACCCGCCCCTACCAGCGATTCCACTGCAACCGCACCCTTTGTTTCCCCATGCAACGTTCCCGCTTTCAATGAACCCGAAGGAAGTCCCTTGCCCTTTACATCCTGACCCTTGCGCACAGCCGCTGCCTCTTCGTCATACAACTCTTTCCAAGTGCGATACTCGGTATAATTTCCTGGGTAATCACGCACCTTGCCCTCACCCTCAAACACAAATACGTGATCTACCAACTTGTCCATAAAATAACGGTCGTGCGTCACCACCAACACACAACCCGAATAATCCAATAAAAACGCCTCCAAAGTGGCCAATGTTACAATATCCAAGTCGTTGGTGGGCTCGTCCAAAATCAAAAAGTTGGGATTCTTGATCAATACGGTCATCAAAAATAACCGTCGACGCTCACCCCCGCTCAACCGAGAAACCACATTGTATTGAGTATCGTTTGAAAACCCAAACCGCAGTAAAAACTGGGAGGCCGATAGTTTAGTACCATCTGCCAATGGCAAATATTCTGCGATGTCTTTTACTACGTCTATCACCCGCTTGTTGTCGTCCACGGGCATCCCCTGCTGCGAGAAATAACCAAAAACCAACGTTTCTCCCGACACAATTTTCCCCTTATCCGCCTTCTCCACCCCCATAATCATGTTGAGCAACGTGCTCTTGCCAACGCCATTCGGACCCACAATCCCGATTTTTTCGCCCCGTTTAAACGTGTAACTAAAATCGCCCAGAATGGGTTGTGAACCGTATGCTTTTTCTAGGTGATGCAACTCCAATATCTTCGATCCCAATCGCTCCATCTTTACTCCAAACTCCACCTTTTGTTGCGTGTATGGGCCTTTCACCTTCTCAGCCAAATCATCAAAGGCATCCAACCGACTCTTGCTTTTGGTGGTGCGCGCCTTGGGCATCCGTCTTACCCAATCCAATTCCCGACGAAACGTGTTCCGATTCTTCTCGCGCTCACTGGCTTCAACCTCTTCCCGCATCGCCTTCTTCTCAACAAAATACGCGTAGTTCCCCTGATAAGTGTACAACGCCCCCCGGTCCAATTCCAAAATTCGATTGCATATCCGATCCAAAAAATAACGATCGTGAGTCACCAACAACAAAGTCAAATTCTTATCGCTCAGATACTCCTCCAACCACTCAATCATGTCCAAATCCAAATGGTTGGTGGGCTCGTCCAAAATCAACATGTCGGGCACATCGATCAACACGCGCGCCAACGCCACCCGCTTCCGCTGTCCGCCACTCAACACACCCACATTTTTTGCCAAATCAGCCTCGTGAATGCTCAACTTTCCCAATACTTGCTTGGCCCGGGCTTCGTAGTCCCAACTTTCCGACATCGTCATTTCAGACGTAGCCAAATCCAAGCGTTTTTCGGTCTCCTCATTCGCTAATTCCGAATAGGCCAACAAAGCCGCCTCGTACTCTTTCAGGGCGATGATCGATGGGGTATTCCCCACAAACAAATTGTCTAAAACAGATAACTGCTCGTTCAATACCGGATCCTGAGGCAAATACTCCCAATGAATTTCTTTGCGAATACTCAAATTTCCCGCATCGGGTTTATCCAAACCCGCCAAAATGTTCAACAAACTGCTCTTCCCGCTGCCGTTACCAGCAATCAGTGCCACCTTGTCTCCCCGATTCAATCCAAATGTAATTTGGTTGAACAATACCTTTTCATTCCAACTCTTGGTGAGTAATTCCGCTGATAAATAATTCATGTTTTCAAGGTTTGTTGCATCGCAACAACCAAGCAACAAAAATACACCGAATTCCCCGCCCCACTTTCGCTAAATTCTTGGATATTTGAATCGACGATTAAATTCAAAATGATCCCATTAAACCCCAAATCCTACGTGTTCGGTTTCCTGCAATTCGTCCTGATAGTTTTCCCCATTGCAGTCTATGCTCAACAAAATACAGCCCAAAACCCCGCAGAACAGCAGAAAACCACAATACCCGCCTATCACCAAGAACGCTTTTTTGGCCATTACAAAGGCAAACTCAACATCTTTAAAAACAGTACGGATGTAGGAATGACTGCCACCATGGAAATCATCTTTGGCAAACCCATCACCACCCCTCCCGGAGAAAAAAACCTCAACCACCAACTTCGCTATCCCTTCATCATCAAATACGACAGTGATATTCGCAGGTATGAATTGGTCGCCGATCTGCGCACACCCAACAATGTCTATATCGATGAATTAAATGGCATTCACATCGACGCATCTTTCTACAACAACACCCTATTTTCCGAGTTTACCGTCCTCAATAGCACCATCTACAGCAGCTACAAGTTCTGTGGCGATTCCATTCAATTTACCCTCACTTCACAACGAGCTCACCCCTATTCACAAAACAATGACACCCTACATATCGTGCCTCGCATCAGTCCGATCGATGGCAAAATCACTGGGTACGACACCACCGAAATCCCCGCCGTAAAGTCCTTTCCCGTTCAATCATACCAAACAGCTACCCTCGTTCGAACACCCAACGCAGCGCCTAGCCAAGGTCGCATCGATCGACTCCATTATTTCCCCTCCACTTTCGTGACAGCAAGAAACGTAGATGTTTGGCTACCCAGCAATTACAATCCTGAAAAAAAATACGGGGTGATTTATTTGCACGATGGACAAAATCTGTTCGATGGCAACAGCACTTGGAACCACCAAGAATGGGGGATTGATGAAACGATGTCGGCCTATCAAAACCAAGATTACATAGTTGTGGGCATATGGAACGATGGGGTGAACCGACATTCAAACTACTTTCCACAAAAGGTCTATGAATCGCTGACCGACAAAGAAAAAGCGGCCATCATGGAGGCGAAACGACAGAATCAGTCTGATGTGTTTCACAACCCCATCAACAGCGACGACTACCTCAAATTCATCGTGTACGAGCTCCGGCCCTTCATCAACAATACCTACAATACCTACAAGGACGCGGCGCATACGGTCATCGGTGGCTCATCGATGGGTGGGTTGATTTCGATGTATGGCATTTGTGAATACCCCGGAGTTTTTGGCACAGTTGCTTGCTTCTCCACGCATTGGCCTGGCATTTTTGAAATGAAAAACAACCCCATTCCCGATGCCATGGTGCGATATTTCAAAAAGAACATGCCTAACCGCATCAACCATAAAATCCTCTTTACCCACGGCACCGAGGGATTGGATGCTTTGTACGGTCCCACCCAAAAACGCATCGATCAAATCATGGCAAAGTCTGGATACGAAATCGACAAATACCTCGTCGATGGAACCTTTTTGCCCGGCAATTGGAAAACCCAAGTAGATCAGGGACTTGGCCATGAAGAATCTACTTGGCAAAAGCAATTCAAAGACAACGCCGCTTTTCTGTTAACACCCCCTCCCCTGACCAAAGACCCCAATGAGATTGGTTACTAATACATAATTTTGAATCCCAAACCATGACCAAAGAAACCATACAAACCCCCGAGGAATACATCGCACAGTTGCCGGCAGACCGACAAGAAATCGTCAAAGCCATCGCCGAAACGTTATCGCAACACCTGCCCCAAGGCTTTCAGCAAGTGATGAATTATGGCATGATTGGCTTTGTGGTGCCCCACAGCATTTTCCCAGCAGGATACCACTGCAACCCCAAATTGCCGCTGCCCTTCATCAACCTCGGATCCACCAAATCACACATCGCCCTGCATCACATGGGGCTTTACGCGAGCGGACCTTTACTCGATTGGTTACAGAGCGAATGGCCCAAACACAGCACCAAGAAATTAGACATGGGAAAAGGGTGCGTACGATTCAAAAAAGCCGAAGATGTGCCGCTAAAGCTCCTAGCAGAACTTGCCCAAAAAATGACTGTCAACGATTGGATACAAACCTATCAATCGCAGTTTATGTCTGCAAAATCCCGGGATTAAACGGCTTCACAGGCGCATGATTGGCGGCCTCAATACCCATCGAAATCCACTGACGGGTGTCCATCGGAGAAATGATTCCATCCACCCACAAACGAGCCGCCGCGTAATATGGCGTAGTCTGTGCATTGTACCGCGCGGTGATTTTCTCCAACAACGCTTCCTCAACCTCCGGATCGATGTTCTCTCCTTTGGCCTTCAAACTGGCCTTCTCAATTTGTAACAAGGTTTTGGCCGCTTGTTCACCACCCATCACCGCAATCTTCGCACCCGGCCAAGCCACAATCAAACGAGGGTCGTAAGCCTTACCGCACATCGCGTAATTACCCGCTCCATAGCTATTGCCCATCACAATGGTGAATTTGGGCACCGTACTGTTGCTCATCGCCATCACCATTTTCGCACCATCCTTAATGATTCCCCCATGCTCACTTCTACTGCCCACCATGAATCCCGTTACGTCTTGCAAAAACACCAAAGGAATCTTCTTCTGATTGCAATTCATGATGAATCGAGCCGCCTTATCCGCACTGTCTGAATAAATCACGCCGCCAAATTGCATTTCACCCTTCTTGCTCTTCACGATTTCACGGTTGTTCGCCACAATCCCCACGGCCCAGCCATCAATTCGTGCATAACCACACAGGATCGACTTGCCATAGCCCTCTTTGTATTGCTCAAATTCGCTGTTGTCTACCAATCGCTCAATCACAGCCACCGAGTTATACGGCTTACTCCGCTCATTCGGCAACAAGCCCCAAATTTCTTCCATAGACTTTTTGGGTTGGGTCGATACGATACGATCAAAACCCGCCTCCTCATACTTGCCGATCTTGTCCATGATGTAACGAATGCGATCCAAACAAGCTTCGTCGCTCGGAAACTTATCATCAATCACCCCCGAAATCTCCGTTTGCGTGCTTGCACCGCCCAAGGTTTCGTTGTCGATGTCCTCGCCAATCGCGGCCTTCACCAAGTAACTGCCCGCCAAAAAGATGCTGCCATTGCCTTCAACGATTAAGGCTTCATCACTCATGATGGGTAAATAGGCACCTCCGGCCACACAACTGCCCATCACTGCCGCAATCTGGGTAATCCCCATGGCACTCATGTGGGCATTATTGCGAAACATCCGTCCAAAATGCTCTTTATCGGCAAAAATCTCATCCTGCATCGGCAAGAAAACCCCCGCACTATCCACCAAATAAATGATGGGTAAACGATTTTCCATGGCAATCTCCTGAGCCCGCAAATTTTTCTTGCCCGTAATGGGAAACCAAGCACCCGCCTTCACTGTGGCGTCGTTGGCCACTATCACACACTGTTTGCCCGATACATAGCCAATGCCCGTGACCACCCCGCCGCCAACACAACCGCCTTGCTCCTCATACATTTCATACCCCGCAAACGCACCAATCTCTATCCACGCTGAATTGGGATCGCGCAAGTAATCTACCCGCTCCCGACACAACATTTTACCCTTCTCTTTTTGCTTGGCCGCCGCCTTTTCTCCACCACCCAAATAGATTTTCTCTAAGCGCGATTTCACCAAATCCCACTCCTGCTTGTTCAAATCCTCATTCTTGTTAAACTGAATGTCCTGCGTGCTCATACAAGTTCAAAAATACGACCAATACCCCGTTTAATTCTATGATTTATACCAATGTTCGATTATTCTTTGTATCTTTGCGCCGCTTAATTCATCTAGAGTCGGTCTTTGTAACGTGATTTCATAGCACGTTTGCGATAAAAACACTAGCTCTGACGTGTTTCGCAGGAAGACAGTAATCTAAAAAACATACATGCAATCATTCGAATCATTGGGGTTAATCGCCCCCTTGGTGAAGTCTGTTTCTGAACAGGGCTACACCTCACCCACGCCAATCCAAGCATTGGCCATTCCAACCATTTTAAAAGGCAGCGACCTTTTCGCTACAGCCCCAACAGGCACAGGAAAAACAGCAGCGTTTGCCATTCCTATCATCCAACAAATCATCAACAACCCCCAACGCAAAACCCATGCGCTTGTGTTGGCACCAACCCGTGAGTTGGCCCACCAGATTTCCGACAATTTCAAGAAATACGCCAGTGGAACCAACCTGCGCATCGCCTTGGTTTACGGCGGTGTTTCTCAAATGCGTCAAGTACAAGATATTCGTCGCGGCTGTCAAGTGATTATCGCAACGCCCGGACGTTTGCTCGACCTCATCGAACAAGGATTTATCGATCTTTCAGGCATCCAAACCTTTGTTTTGGATGAGTGTGATCGCATGCTCGATATGGGCTTCGTAGCCGACATCCGCGCCATCGGCAAATTGATGTTGGCAGAACGGAAACAAACCTTGTTGTTCTCCGCCACCGCTCCCCGCGAAATCAAACAATTGGCCTCTGAAATGTTGGTGGATCCCGAGCACATCGATATCCTTCCTAACATCGAAGACAAACCAAAAATCACCCAGTGGCTGTTTGCCGTGGATCGCAACAGCAAATATTCTTTGCTCCGCGATATGCTGGAAGACCCTGCCATCGATTCTATGTTGGTGTTTACCAAAACCAAACACGGAGCAGATAAATTAATGATGTCGCTGAAAGACGATGGCTACTCAGCCGTTGCCATTCATGGTGACAAATCACAGCGCGAGCGCTCACACAACCTCGACATGTTCAAACGTGGCCGTGCCAAATTGTTGATCGCAACAGACGTTGCGGCTCGTGGTGTAGACGTAAAAGAATTGAACTATGTGTTGAACTATGATATCGCCATGGATGCCGATACCCATACCCACCGAATTGGTCGTACAGGTCGCGCCGGTGCCGAAGGAATCGCCATTTCTTTCTGCGAGCGTTCAGAAGCCAACCTCTTAGAACAAATTTATAAAGTACACGGTCGCGAATGCATGACCGAAATGGAACACGATTATCGCATCGAGTTGCCCCAACGCAGAAGTGGTGGTGGTAGCGGTGCAGGATCTGGATTCCATAGAGGTTATGGCAACAAAAATCGCGGCGGCGGATACGGTGGAAACCGTGGCGGAAATGGGGGAGGCTACGGCGGAAACCGCGGTGGCTCGGGTGGATACGGTGGCGGAAGCTATGGCGGAAATCGCGGCGGATCTGGCTACGGCAATGGCGGTGGTGGATTCAAAGGCGGTTCTGACCATGGTGGTTCTGGCTACGGCAAAGACCGCGGTGGGTTTAACCCCGGTAGAAACTTCTCGTCTTCACCAAAAGAAAGTCGCTCTGAAAGACCCTCTGGCGGTTACCAAGGCGCTAACGCCGGTGGTTCAGGTGGAAACGGCAACCGCAACAATACCCGCTGGGGTGGTGCAGGTCGCAGTCCCAAAAAATCAAACCAATACTAAAATAGGGAAAATAAGAAAGGCGGTATCGCGCCGCTACAACCTATTGTCCTTGCTGCCTTCCGGCCCTGGGGAAGTGAACAGGGAGCTGGCCGTACCGCCGGTGCAAAGGTAGTGATAAATTGTCCCACTTAAAAGGGCTTCCGCTGCGCGGAAGCCCTTTATTTTTTGCCCTATATTTGTAAAGATGAAACTGCGCTCAGAACATTTGGTAAAACAATACGGTGCCAAGCGCGTCGTTAACGACGTAAGCGTAGAAGTAAATCAAGGGGAAATCGTTGGACTTCTAGGCCCAAACGGAGCAGGAAAAACCACCTCTTTTTACATGTTTGTAGGGCTGGTTAGACCCGATGAAGGCAAAGTATTCCTGGAAGATACCGAAATCAGCACCTGGCCCATGTTCAAACGCGCACAAAATGGTGTGGGATACCTTCCCCAAGAAGCCTCCGTTTTTCGAGAACTCAGCGTGGAAGAAAACATCCAAGCCATCCTCGAAATGACCAACCTAAGCAAAGAAGCACAAACAGAAAAGCTGGAATCCCTGATTGCCGAATTTGGCCTGGGAAAAGTCCGCAAAAACCTGGGTAAAGTTCTATCCGGCGGTGAGCGCAGGCGCACAGAAATCGCAAGGGCCCTGGCCACCGACCCCAAATTTATCCTCCTCGATGAACCCTTTGCCGGAGTGGATCCCATCGCCGTGGAAGACATCCAACAAATTGTGGCCAAACTCAAGCAAAAAAACATCGGAATCCTCATCACCGACCACAACGTACAAGAAACCCTGAGCATCACAGACCGCGCCTACCTGCTGTTCGAAGGCAAATTGCTCAAACACGGCACCGCCGAAGAATTGGCGAGCGACGAAATGGTGCGCAAAGTGTACCTTGGACAAAACTTTGAACTGCGTCGTTCTAAGTCGGCCAGCTAACCTACCCATGCGATTCATTGTATCTCCCTCCACGGATGTGTATTATAACCTGGCGGCAGAATCTCATTTTCTACACCACACCGCCGAAAACCTCTTTTTATTTTGGCGCAGTGAAAAAGCCGTAGTATGCGGCAAGCACCAAAATTTGTGCGCTGAGATAAACTATGCCGCTTGCCGCCAATTGGGCATCGAAGCCGCCCGCCGCGTAAGCGGCGGCGGCACCGTCTATCACGATCTCGGAAACCTCAATTTTGCCTTCATCCAAGACCTCGGAACTACCCTCGATAAAGCCGTGAACTACAAACGGTTTTTAGAGCCCATCCGACAAGCCCTCGCCGCCATGGGCATTGAATCTACCTACTCCGAACGCGACGATCTACTGCACAAAGGCCTGAAATTTTCTGGCAATGCCCAACACATCTTTCAACAACAAAAACGAGTGCTTCACCACGGAACACTCCTGTTTAACGCCAATATACATCACCTCGGAAAAGCCCTAAAAACCGATGGAACCTACCGCGATAAAGCCGTCAAAAGCAATCGCTCAGCCGTTACCAACCTCTCCGACCATTTCCCTCAACTCGCCAACATGGATCAGACCATCACAGCACTTACCCAATCGCTGATCCCACTTTTAATGGCAGTGCCATCCAACATCACCCCCCAAGAAAATCAAGCCATTATCGCCCTGCGCAACGAAAAATTTCATGCCGATGAATGGATTCTTGGCTATTCTCCCACTTACGAACACAACCGCAGCTTTACCCTGGAAAACCAAACTTATCACCTTACCATGGTCGTAACCAAAGGCCATATTACCCAGTTTGACATTCGCAACGAAGCCCATCAAATCCAATGGCAAGAGGCCTGTGAACGAGTACTGAATCAACCCATTTCGCACCAAACCTTTGAGCGCGCCTTCGCAGAAACCTCGCTCGCCCCAACCCAACACCACCTCCACTTTTTCTGACCCATGAAAAAAGCCGAACGCGTTCAATTCATACTCGATACCCTTGAACAATATTATCCTGAAACCCCCATTCCACTCAACCATACCGATGCCTACACCCTGTTGGTATCCGTGTTGCTGAGCGCGCAATGCACAGACGAACGCGTAAACCAAATCACCCCACTGCTGTTCGAAAAAGCGAATAACCCCGCCGATATGCTGAAACTCAGCGTCGAAGAAATCCAACACATCATCAGACCCTGCGGACTTTCCCCCATGAAAAGCAAAGGCATTTATGGCCTCTCACAAATGATCATGGAACTCCACAACGGAGAAGTACCTGCCTCCTTTGAAGCCCTGGAGGCTATGCCGGGGGTGGGACATAAAACGGCGTCTGTTGTTATGTCGCAAGCGTTCGGTGTACCCGCCTTTCCCGTTGATACACACATCCATCGTTTGGCCTACCGCTGGCGCCTCAGTGCCACAAGAAGTGTGGAAGAAACCGAACGCGATCTCAAACGGCTCATCCCTGAAAATCGATGGAACAAAGCCCACCTTCAAATCATTTTTATGGGTAGGGAATACTGCCCCGCACGCGGTCACATCATAGAAAAATGCCCCGTTTGTTCGGTTCTTGGATGCCGAGAAAAATCAAAATAATTTATTGGCAAATGGCGTTTATCACCTGATCCGCCGAAATTCCCTCCGCCTCAGCACGGAAATTCCGCACAATTCTGTGGCGCAATACCCACTTAGAAACCGCCACCACATCTTCCCTGTCTACCGAGAATTTGCCGTGCATCAACGCATGACATTTGGCCGCCAAAATCAAATTTTGACCTGCACGCGGACCTGCACCATACGATAAATATTTCTGGGCCAACTCATGGGCTCCGGGTGTGTTCGGACGGGTTTTCTGAACCATCATAACCACCTGCTCAAATACATGGTCCGTGACCGGAACTTCACGCACTAAGGCTTGAAATGATTTGATTTCATCTGCATTCATGACCGATGTGGCCTGCTGAGAAACCGAACCTGTGGTCTGTTTCAAAATGTTCACTTCATCCGCAAACTGGGGGTAATCCAAAATCACCTGGAACATAAAACGGTCCAATTGTGCTTCCGGTAAAGGATAAGTACCCTCCTGCTCGATGGGGTTTTGGGTTGCCAACACAAAAAATGGCTCCTCCAAATCGTGTCGCTGCCCCGCCGCCGTTACCTGTCGCTCCTGCATCGCCTCCAACAATGCCGCCTGCGTTTTTGGTGGCGTACGGTTGATTTCATCGGCCAAAATAATGTTTGAAAATATCGGACCCTTAACAAAATGAAACTTGCGAGAATCATCCAATATTTCACTGCCGATGATGTCTGAAGGCATCAAATCCGGCGTAAATTGAATGCGATTAAAAGACAGTTCCATGGTCTGCGACAGCGTTTTCACCAGCAACGTCTTAGCCAAACCAGGCACGCCCACCATTAACACGTGTCCATGGCAAAAAACCGCGTTTAACAAAGCCTCTACAACTTCCTCCTGTCCCACAACCACTTTGCCGATCTCCGCCTTCAAGGCAGCCACTTTGGCACCAAATAATTTTGCTTGCTCTACCGAATTACTCATGCTCCCACACGGTTAAATTGTCACAATCCAAATTGCGCGCCTTGATGCGAATGTATGTCTTGGTACGATGCTTATATACCCATGAATCCACCGCTTTTTGCTTCTTACGGCTCTCAGCCTCCATTTGAATGCGACTGTAATCCTGAATTAAGTTTGCTTGGTGCGGCGCCACAAACGACTGTAGGTATACAATTCGATACACCGACCTGCCATCCTGGGTAGTAACCATTTCTGGCTCACTGAATTCCTCTGGTTTGAGTTTGTCAACCGTCTTTTTTACCTCACTGGGTAAATATTCAAACGTGGTTTTCTGCATACCCGTCATGGGATCCATGATAAACCCGCAATTGCCCTTAGCATCCCGGTTGTACTTGTCTTCCGTTGCATATTTTTTTACCGCCTCACACCATGAAAGTTTACCCGATTGCAATAGCTGATACACACTATCTACCCGCATACTGGCAATCTTAAAATCCTCCGTTGTATTCTCAGCACGAATCAAAATATGCATCGCAATCACCCGCTCGCCCCTACGCTTCAACAACTTCATGATATGAAAACCATAATCACTCTCGAAAATAGGACTCACACTGTCGGGCTTCATACGAAATGCCATCCGCTCAAACGCAGGAACCATTTCACCCCTGCCAAATTCAGGCAACATGCCGCCCTGACTTTTCGATCCTGGATCCATGCTGTAGGCACGGGCCAACTTTTCAAAACTCTCCCCGCGCATCACACGCGCCCGAATGTCCTCAAGCTGCATTTTGGCAAAATCCTTAGCCTCTTGGGTGATCATCGGCTCAATCATCAGTTGCCCAACCTCCACCTCTGTGGGTACAATCGGCAAACTATCCATCGGGATTGAATCGTAAAACAACTTCACCTCCTGAGGTGAAATGCGAATGTTCTTGGTGATTTCCCCATACATCTGCTTGGCCAACAATTGTTCCTTCATTTTCGGACGGATATCATCCTTAAACTCATTCACTGTTTTACCCAAATACTTTTCCAACTCTGCCATACTACCCGCATTTCTTTGGTAATACCGCAAACGGTTGTCAATTTCGCTCTCCAACTGATCGTCGGGTACCACCAAACTGTCCAACTCCGCCTGGTTTAACAACAACTTTTGGATGATCATGTCTTCCAATAGTTTACAGTGCGATGTTTGAGAGTCTTTCAACGCAGCCCCCTTGGTTAACTGCATTTTTTCTGTTTCGAAATCACTCTGCAAGATGATTTTGCTGCCTACCACGGCCACAATACCATCCACGTATTGCGGGGGCAAGTAAGGCCCACTCTGCTTGATTTGCGCCTGAACAGCGCCACAAACAAAGAGAAAAACCCAAGCAACTATCCCACGCATCGTTAGAACTTTCAACACCTTATTTCTTATTGACCAATTTCGCCTCGATGGCCTGAACCGCAGATTCATTCACCGTAACGGCATACCGTTTTTTCAACGATTCAATCCACTCCCTTTCCAATTGCTCCTGATACTTGGAAGCTACAGGACCGCGGGTCTCATCCAATGTTTTCGGACCGGCAGGCAAAAAAGCATTCACCTTTACAACCACGAAATCATCGCCCACTTGTCCCACCTGATAAATACCCGCCTTGTTGTATTTGGGCTTCTCGGCCGACAAATCAGCGAACAGCATTTTTAAAATGGGAGAGGGTGAAAACAAGAACGTATCGCTCAATTCAAATTTTCCTGTGCGATAACTGAAATCCAAAATGTTCTTTTTGGTGTGCTCACGACGAAGACTGTCTGCCGAAATGCCCTTTTTCACTTGCTTGGCCACCGTTTTCAACATCTTGGCATCGTTGCAGAAATACACCGCCACATCAAAACGATTGTTCCAGTTGTATTCACGTTGATGCTCACCAAAATATACCTTCAAACCTGCGGTGTCGTTGTTTGCCCTATCCCACACCAATTGCTGCATGCGGTTGAACATCAATATACCCTCTTTGTATTCTTGGTAAATGTCTCTGAACTCTACAGATTTTTCTTCCAAATGATCATTTTGATACTCAACACAAGTTTTGTCGATCCAATCATTCATGATCCGCGTTACCCCATCCTTCTTGGTGCCTACAACCGGTTTGTTGCTGTAGGTAAATTGTGTAAACAAGTCAGCCACCGAATAGGAACTCTCGCCCAATTTGAAAACTTCCATCTTGCGCAAATTGTACTCGGTTATTACTTTCTTCTTGCCCTCCATTTTGGTCACCTTGTGAAACTCTGGCATGCTGGCTTCATCAAATTTCCCTTTCATGAAATTGCTATCCAAATAACTCACCACCGCATCAACCGCCGAATTGTTCAACTTAAACCCATTCTCTTTTTTGATTTTTACCACCAACGAATCCACGGAAATCTGTGAACGCTGATTCTTTTGAACGTCCATCTTTAAAATAGAACGCATCTCTTTGTCCTCAAAAGAACGCAGCGGACGAACATTCACGCGCTGAAGCAAATGCCATCCATAATTGGTTCGGAATGGCGCGGTAATATCACCGTCTTTCTTCATTGAAAACGCTTGATCAGCCCAGTATTGACGGTCAATATCGCCCACAAATTGGGTAACGTTGATGTAATCCATGGCCCCACCATTATACCGACTGTTGTAATCTTCGCTGTAAGTTCTGGCCATGTTTTCGAACGTTTCTTTGCCACTGTTGATATTCAAAGCGATTTCGTCAATTTTTTTGCGGGCCTCCGTATCTGAACTCTCATCCTTGTTCATCACACGAACCAAAATATGGTTGACTTTGATGTCGCCCCGATTGGCCCTTTTGTCGTTCACCATCAAAATATGATACCCAAATTCTGTTTTAAAAACCGGTGAAATTCCACCCACTGGTGTATTGTACGCCTGGTTTTCAAATTCATACACTACCTGCAAAGCCGTCATCCAACCCAAATCACCACCCGCACTTTTTGTCCCAACATCCTCAGATTCAGTTCTGGCGATATCGCCAAAATTGATGGCTGTTGGATTGCGCATCAACATGCGGTGAATGTTTTCGATTTTCTCCAAGGCCTTTTTCTGGTCGGCATCAGAAGCATCGGGTGAACACAAAATCAAAATATGCGATACTTTAACCTCGTTCTGCAAACGATCGTAAGCCTCTTTCACCAGTGCATCCGTAACAGAACGATCGTACAAATAGTTTCTGGCCAACTGATCTCTGTACATCTGCAATTCCTGGGTATACGCAGTCACCGTATCCAACCCTGCATCCTTGGCATCCTGAACCTTCAATTTAAACTTGATGTACAAATCCAAATAATTGCGAATGTCCTTGGAAGTCACCGCATCCTCCTTCAAATTGATGTTCTTCAAATACTGTCGCTCGAACTCATCCGCATACACCTTTTCTTTGTCGATACTGAACACAAAAGGAACCACTTTTGACTCGGTTTGCGCTTGGGCCATTCCAAAAAACAGTCCACCAAAAACCATCAGTCCAAATATTCTTTTCATACAATCTTACTTTTTATAACCTATAATCTTCAAAAATACGAACTACCCAGCAATTTTGTTAGACATCCGCCGACACCGTTCGCCATAAAACATCCAACAATTCGGCCACTCCCTGTTCTGTTACTGAACTGAAGAACAATACCTCCACCCCTTTGAGTTGCTGTCTGATTTCTTCCTTCAACTCTTCATCCAACATATCTGCCTTGCTCACCGCCACAACACGCTGCTTTACCACCAATTCCGGATTGAATTTCTCCAATTCACTCAGCAAGGTTAAAAATTCATTTTTGTGGTCTGGGCTATCCGCAGGAATCAAAAACAACAAAGCCGCATTTCGTTCAATGTGGCGCAAAACCGATGACCCAATCCCCTACCTTCACTTGCTCCTTCAATGATTCCGGGAATATCTGCCACAATAAAACTGCGATAATCACGGTAATTAACCACCCCCAAATTGGGCACCAACGTGGTGAAAGGATAGTCAGCAATCTCGGGTTTTGCCGCTGAAATCACACTCAACAATGTACTCTTACCCGCATTGGGGAACCCCACCAAACCCACATCAGCCAACACCTTCAATTCCAACACTATCCATCGCTCTATGCCCGGCTCTCCCGGTTGTGCATACTGAGGCGCTTGGTTTACACTGTTGGCGAAATGCCAGTTACCCAATCCTCCGCGGCCCCCAGGAACCAATACTTTGCGCTCCCCATCCTCCGTAATCTCAAATAACACTTCTCCCGTTTCTGCATCCTTGGCCACCGTTCCCAATGGCACCTCCAACACCACCGATTCTCCATAAGCACCTGAACTGCGATTCTCACTGCCCGCTATTCCATCGGTCGCCATCACATGCTTGCGATATTTCAAATGAATCAATGTCCACAATTGGGCATTCCCCTTCAATACAATGTCGCCACCCTTGCCCCCATCTCCACCGTCTGGACCCCCTCTTGGGTTCATTTTGGTGCGATTATAATGCCTACTACCCGGTCCTCCGCTACCACTTCTGCAGCAAATCTTCACGTAATCAATAAAATTGCTATCGGCCATGAACCGCAAAGGTCGTTAAAAAACCGCCATCTATTGTATTTTCGCACCCGCAACCTTTATGTCAGCACAATACTCATTCTCAGAAATTGAACACAAATGGCAAAAACAATGGGAAAACACCAAGTTGTATAATGTTTCCATCGATGTCAATAAGCCCAAGTACTATGTGCTCGACATGTTTCCCTACCCTTCAGGAAGTGGTTTGCACGTAGGCCATCCCCTCGGATATATCGCCAGTGATATCGTGGCGCGATACAAAAGCCTTAACGGTTACAATGTACTGCACCCCATGGGTTATGATGCCTTTGGTTTGCCCGCAGAACAATATGCCATCCAAACAGGTCAGCATCCCGCCGTAACCACAGAGCAAAACATTCAGCGTTTCCGTGAACAGTTGAATATCATGGGATTTTCCTATGATTGGGACCGACAAGTAAAAACCTGTGATCCCAATTACTATCAATTTACCCAACAAATATTCGCCCTGTTCTTCGAACACTGGTACAACAAACAAAGCCAAAAAGCAGAACCCATCGCTGCACTGATCAGCCATTTTGAAACCCAAGGTTCTCAACAAATAAATGCACACGGTGGTAAAATTGAAGCGTTTACCTCCAGCGAATGGAATGCCATGTCGGCCCAACAACAACACAGCATTCTGAACCAATTTCGCTTGGCTTTCATTGATGAAACTACCGTGAACTGGTGCGAAGCCATGGGTACAGTACTCGCCAATGAAGAAGTCATCAACGGCATAAGTGAACGCGGAGGCTACCCTGTGGTTCGCAAAAAAATGAAACAATGGAGTTTGCGAATCACCGCCTACGCCGATCGACTCCTCGAAGGATTGAACACCCTTCAATGGAGTGACGCCATCAAAGAAATTCAACGTAACTGGATAGGCAAAAGTCAAGGAGCCGAGATAGATTTCGTGGTGAGAGGCACCCTCAAAACCCTCAAAGTATTTACCACACGCCCCGATACCATCTTCGGTGCTACATTCATGGTTGTTGCGCCAGAACTTGAAAATCTTCAAGAATTCTGCAGCGATGACCAATGGCCCGAAGTACAAGCCTATGCCAACAAAGCCAAAAATCGCAGCGAAATTGACCGCATGGCAGATACCGCCAAAACCGGTGTGTTTACCGGCGTAGAAGCCATCAACCCTTTTACAGGAGAACCCATTCCCGTTTGGGTGAGCGACTACGTTCTCGCCAATTACGGCACCGGCATCATTATGGCCGTACCCGCACACGATGAACGCGATTTTGCCTTTGCAACCACCTTTAACCTGAACATCGTTCCTGTAATCAAACCCGCCAACAGCGAATTAGCCCTTCCCCTCACTGAAGCCTTCAGCGCAAAAGATGGCGTTTGTTTCAATTCGGGATTCTTGAACGGACTTACCGTGAAGGAAGCCATTGCCGCCGCCATAGAAAAAGTGGAAAAAGCAGGGTGGGGACAAGCCAAAGTCAATTACAAACTGCGCGAAGCAGGTTTTGGTCGACAACGCTATTGGGGAGAACCTTTCCCCATCGTTTACAACGAAGCCGGTATACCCCAGTTGGTGAACCAACTTCCCGTGGAATTGCCCCAAGTAGAAAGCTACAAACCTACAGGCAATGGAGAAAGTCCCCTCTCGGCAGTTTCCCATTGGGTAAATACACCCCAGGGTAAAAGAGAAACCGACACCATGCCCGGTTGGGCCGGAAGCAGCTGGTACTTCCTACGTTATACCGATCCCCAAAACACCAACGAATTGGCCTCAAAAGAAGCCCTCAACTATTGGCAACAAGTGGATTTGTATGTGGGTGGATCTGAACATGCCACCGGACACCTATTGTACAGTCGCTTCTGGACAAAATTCCTCTTCGATTTGGGATACATCACCTGGGATGAACCCTTCCAACGCCTGGTTAACCAAGGGATGATCATGGGGGAAGATGGACAAAAAATGAGCAAACGCTGGGGCAACGTAGTGAATCCCGACGATGTATGCGCACAATACGGGGCAGACACCCTCAGAATGTATGAGATGTTTTTGGGTCCACTGACCGACTCTAAACCCTGGAACACCCACGGAATTGAAGGGGTGAGCCGCTTCTTCGGAAAATTTTGGCGCTTATTCTATGAAGGGGAACAATGGGCAGTTACCCAAGAAACTCCCTCCGCGGCAGAGCTCAAAATTCTGCATAAAACCATCAAGAAAGTTACCGAAGACATTGAATCAATGGGCTTTAATACCTCCGTTTCAGCGTTCATGGTGGCAACAAATGAATTGGGCACCCTCAAATGCCGCAAACAAGAGGTGCTGGAAACATTGTTGATTTTGATGGCACCTTTTGCCCCACACATCACCGAAGAATTGTGGAGTCAGCTCGGACATTCAAACAGCATTCATTTGGCCACTTGGCCCAAGTACGATGCCAGTCATTTGATCGAAAATTCATTCAATTACCCCATCAGCATCAACGGCAAAACACGGGCACAAATCGAATTCGAATTGTCTGCGAGTGAAGCCGACATCCAAACTGCCGTGCTAAACAACGAGTTGGTAATCAAATGGATGGAAGGTAAGCCCTTGAAAAAATTCATCCTTGTAAAAGGACGTATTATCAACGTGGTTGTGTAAGAATTTTATTCAGCCGCAATAACCGCGGTTTGACCTTCAAATACAATCACCATACCCGGATACAACTTGTTCCTTCGGCGGTATTCTTGCACTTCATTTACAACGACCAAACCTTGGTCAATTACCTCGTTGGCCATGGCGCCGCTTTCAACCCAACCCAATAATTTCAGGGCTTGGTTCAGTTGAATAAAGGGGGTGTGAATTGTTAATGTTTCCATCAAATGGAGAAACTCTCTCCACAACCACAAGTGCGCGAAGCATTGGGGTTAATGAAGTTGAATCCCTTGCCATTCAATCCGTCAGAAAAATCGAGCTCAGTACCACACAAATAGAGAAAACTCTTCATGTCGCAAACAATCTTCAATCGCTCGTCGCCAAATTGCATATCGCCGGGTTTGTCCTCATTGTCAAAATCCAACTCATACGTGAGCCCAGAACAACCCCCGCCCTTTACCCCAACACGTAAAAAATGATCGGCAGCGGAAATATTCGACTCCCGCATCAAATCATAAGCCTTGTTCAAAGCCTTGTCGGTGATGGTGATTTCGTTTCCTTGGGCAACCATATTAAATCTGTTTAGAAGTGCGTTTTTTCGCTCTCAATGGGCTCCAAACCATTTTTGGCGCGGTAGTCGTTGATCGCAGAACGAATGGCATCCTCCGCCAACACAGAACAGTGAATCTTCACCGGCGGCAAGGCCAATTCCTCCACGATTTCCATGTTATCGATCTTCAAAGCCTCATCAATCGATTTACCCTTCAACCACTCCGTGGCCAAAGAAGATGAAGCAATCGCAGATCCACACCCAAACGTTTTGAATTTGGCGTCTTCGATGATGCCTGTCTCCTGATTCACTTCAATTTGCAAACGCATTACATCGCCACACTCGGGGGCACCAACCAAACCTGTACCTACGGTGTTTTTGGATTTGTCCAAAGTACCAATATTTCTTGGATTGGTGTAATGATCAACAACTTTATCTGAATATGCCATGGTTTCTTTCTTTTACAAATTTACAATTTAGATAGATTCTAAACAAGCGTTAATGTTCGCTCCATTCAATGGTTTTCAAGTCGATGCCCTCTTTGAACATCTCCCACAAAGGACTCATATCACGCAGCTTGTTCACCGCACCAGACACACATTCGATGGTGTAATCGATTTCCTCATCCGTTGTGAATCGACCCAAACCAAATCGCAATGAACTGTGTGCCAACTCATCGTCCAATCCCAAACTCTTCAATACATAACTGGGCTCCAATGAAGCTGAAGTACAAGCCGAACCACTCGATACAGCAATGTCCTTGATGCCCATCATCAAACCTTCACCTTCCACATACTTGAAACTGATGTTGCTGGTATGAGGCAAGCGATGCGTTTTGTTACCGTTCAAATAACTTTCTTCCAACTGCAACAATGCGGCCTCCAATCGGTCACGCATTTTTTGTAAACGGGCACCCTCTTCTGCCATTTCCAAGCGCGCAATCTCACACGCTTTACCAAACCCAACGATTCCTGGAACATTCAATGTGCCGCTGCGCATACCACGCTCGTGGCCGCCCCCATCCATTTGGGCTGTTACCTTAACCCTTGGATTCTTCCTGCGTACATACAATGCACCTACTCCCTTAGGACCGTACATCTTGTGCGCCGTAAAACTCATCAAGTCGATGTGATCAGCCATTACATCTACCGGAATTTTGCCCACCGCTTGGGTAGCATCCGTGTGAAACAAAACCCCTTTGCTTTTGCACAAGGCACCAATTTCACGAATCGGCTGCAATACACCCAATTCATTGTTGCCGTACATCACAGTCACCAAAATTGTATTGGGCTTGATCGCCGCCTCAATGGCCTCCACAGTCACCAAACCATCACCACCCACCGACAAATAAGTCACCTCAGCCCCCAACTTCTCCAAGTGCTTGCAAGTGTCTAACACCGCTTTGTGCTCGGTAGACAAAGTGATGATATGATTGCCCTTGCTGGCGTACATCTCAAACACACCTTTGATGGCCAAATTGTTGCTCTCCGTGGCACCACTGGTGAAAATAATTTCTTTCTCATTGCCACCAATTAACTGCGCGATTTGCTCACGAGCATAGTCTACAGCCTCTTCAGCCTTCCAGCCAAATGGATGGCTCTTGCTGGCTGCATTTCCATAGGCCTCCAAAAAGTAAGGAGTCATCGCTTCAAACACACGTGGATCTACCTGAGTGGTAGCATTATTATCGAGATATACGGGCAATTTCAACATAATCAATGGGGTTATTTAGAGAGTTTCTAAACTGCAAAATTAACGCATATGCCCTCAGATTGTTTCGGTATTTAAACTTTCTATCAAAAGAATGTACTTTGCAGTGAATTTTTCCATGAACAAACTCGAACACATTGGCATTGCTGTAGCAAATTTGGAGGCCTCAGAAGCCCTTTTTACCCGCCTGCTCGGCGTTTCACCCTACAAGCGTGAAGTAGTAGAAAGCGAACATGTCATTACCTCTTTTTTTCAGGTGGGCGATGTAAAAATTGAATTGCTCGCAGCCACACAAGAAAGTAGCACCATCGCAAAATTCATCGAGAAAAAAGGTGAAGGATTGCACCACCTTGCCTTTGAAGTTGATAACCTACGCGATTCCCTGACAGAAAAATCCAACCAAGGGTTTGAACTCATCCACACCCAACCAAAGCCCGGCGCCGATGGAAAAATCATCGCCTTTCTGCACCCAAAATCAACCAATTCGGTCCTCACAGAACTCTGTCAGACCGTCATCAAATAAACCCCCATCCCAAAAAACAAAACGGCCAAAAACAAGTCGATTTGTCGAATCCTCGCCTCTGTGAGGTAGTTTTTTATTTTACCCGCACCCCAAGCAACGCCCAACTCCGTGCAAAACACCGTGGCCAAAGTGGTAATCCCAAACAGCCACTTTCCAGAATAGGTGAAATCTGCAGCCGGAGGCAAACTGTATAAACTCAGCCACCAAGCAATATTTACCGGGTTCAACACATTTATTGCAAACGACTTCAACCACAGTTGCCAATCCTTCATCTGCATCAATCGCTCATCTATCCCATTGCTCTTGGCCTTCTGATGATGAAAAATATGAATCACCGCCAAAATCCAAAACACCAGCGCCCCACATAAAGCGATCTTAGAACGGTACGACACCAGAGACTCCGTAATGGCCTCCGAAAAATGCAACGCCAACGTCACATATATCATGTCGCCCACAATCACCCCCAAGGCCAAAGGCAATCCCTTTCGCCACCCCCCAGCCAAACCCGCCTGTATCAATAGAAAAAACACCGCACCCAGCGAAATGCTCATCACGAAACCCGTGCCCAATCCAAAAATCAAAGGTGCCAACATACAAAATCAACCGATTTTCCATTGAATCCGTGTGAACAAACACAAAATCTATGGGTTTCGGTCTCGCAATTTACTGACAGCCCGTCGATTATTATTCAATAAAATTGAGGATTGCCGCGCCATACCTAAAAGTATGTGTAAAAGTTGGGGAAGAACAGCCGCTCCCATCTCCCGCCTTCCCGCTTGGATGATAGTAATTTTGAATCAATGAGTTTCTTTTCCTCTGATTGGGACGACGACGAAGAAGAAGATGTTTTCCAAGGTGATGTAGACGCCCTGGTCCGCGACTTCGAAAGCAAACAACGTCAAACTTTTTCAGCCCGTGAATGGTTGGAATTGTACCGGTATTATGCCAGTCAGTTCCCCGCCAAAACCGGACAATATCGCGCCGATACCTACATCAAAATCATCCTTGAAACCGCCATTCAGCAGTTTCCCTACATGCCCATTTTCTCTTTGCACATGGCAGAATGGCTCATTCGCGATCAAAAATTGGCCAAAGCCCGCAACATCGTCGCGCAAGCCCTACAATATACCCCGTTCGAACCCGCTTTGGGATTCATGCAAGCGCTGATCTACAGTTTGCAAGGCCATAAAAAGAAAGCCATGGACGAATTGACAACCGTGCTTGCAAACATGGGCGACGAAGAAGCCATGCTCGAAGACTTTTTGGAAATTTCCCTGTTCCACGGTCAGTTCGATTTGGCCATGCCCGTCCTTGAAAAAGCCTTAGACACCGGCGCAGAAGTAAGCGTCATCCTCGAAAAATACATTGAAAAAGCGGAAGAAGGCGGACTCATCGATGCCCTCCTTCCCATGATTCAGCGAATCATCGATCAAGACCCCTATTCCGCCGAAGCTTGGTATGTGCTTGGGTCTGGTCGTATGGCCCAAGGCGACCATGAACAAGCCCTAAAAGCCCTCGACTTAGCCGTTACCATCAATGAAAATTTTGCCGACGCTTGGGTAACATTCTTGGAATGTACCTACGAATTGGGTCATTATCAAGATTTTATCAATACCTACAAAGAGCTGGCAACCCGCTTCCCCAAACGAACCTTCGCCGAAGTAGAAGGCCTGCTCGCTTGGAGTTACTACGAACAAGGCGATATAAAAACCTGCAGATCCATCTATAAAGAAATTCTGAAACACCAACCCCAAGATGCCGAGTGTTGGTACTCCATGGGTTTGACATGGCATTACGAAGAAAATTATTCTGCTGCCATCCCCTACCTCGAACGCGCCTATGACCTCGATCATTTCGAGTCTGACTATGGCATGGTTCTCGCCAGTGCCTATTTCGGTGCAAACATGCAAGAAAAATGGGAAGTCCTCTATGAATCACTGGCCATTGAACACGCCACTAACCCAGAAGTTTGGCTCGATTACAGTACCTCATTGTACGAGGTGGGTGAATCAGACAAAGCCCTCGATGTCATAGAAACGGGCTTGCTCAACAACCCCCAACACAGTGGCCTCCTGTATCGATTGGCCGCCCTATGTTACCTGTCTGGACAAGCATCCGCCGCGATTTTCGTGCTTGAGAAAGCCCTTGAAATCAACGCCAACGAACACATTCAATTGTTTACCTTCGCACCAGAATTGAAAAAGGCCACCGCCATTCTCAATTGTATAGCAAAATTTACACAGCCTAGGACAGGATCATGAACCAAGACCTTTTTAATTTATCCCAACTCCCCGATCGCAGCAAAAAACCCCGCAACAGCGGCCTCACCATGGTGATGGACAAAGGATTAAGCTTACATGAAGTGGAGAATTTCTTGGAAAACGGAGAAGCCCTAACAGACATCATCAAATTGGGCTTTGGCACCTCTTACTTTACCGCCAAAATCCAAGAAAAAATCAAACTATACCAAAGTGTAAATATCCCCGTGTATTTAGGTGGCACCCTCTTTGAAGCCTACATCGCCCGCAATCAGTTTGATGATTATTTGCGCCTGCTCGATAAATTGGGACTTACTCATGTTGAAGTAAGTGATGGAAGCTTGGAGATGAACCACGACACCAAATGTGAATACATCCAAACCCTGTCGAAAACCTATACCGTGTTGAGTGAAGTGGGCAGCAAAGACGCCGAGAAAATCATTCCTCCCTACGAATGGATCGAGCAAATGGAGACCGAACTAAGTGCCGGTGCATGGAAAGTAATTGGTGAGGCAAGAGAGTCGGGAACCGTGGGTATTTTCCGCGGAACAGGCGAAGTGCGCTCCGGCTTGGTGGCAGAAATTATCCGAAAAATTCCTCAAGACAGCGTCATTTGGGAAGCACCCAGGAAAGAGCAACAAGTCTGGTTTATACAATTGTATGGCAGCAATGTGAATTTGGGCAACATCGCACCCAATGAAATTATTCCCCTAGAAACCCTGCGAATGGGACTTCGTGGCGATAGCTTCCACTTCTTCCTCAAACACTAACACCTCAATCAACCCCTTTGATTATTTGAACCGGTCCACAAAACCGCTTAAATTCTCGTAGGTCTGATAGCCCAATACCCTGCCTATCACCTGACCATTCTTGAAGAAAATCACCGTGGGATACCCCTCCAAACGATAGCGGTCGGCGATAGTGGCCTGAGCCTCAGCATCAACTTTCAGCACAATCACATCCTTGCCGTGGTTCTCGCGAATCTGTTGAACAAACGGCGCCATTTTCTTGCATGGTCCACACCAAGTAGTGTAGAAATCTACCATGACCAATTTGTCCCCTTTAATGGTGGCATCGAACTTTTGCTCGGTGATTGGACCATCATGAGCACCCGCGGGTTTGTTCTGACAAGATACGGATGTGATCATGGCAAACGCCATCGTTAGTATTCCCAATTTGAAACTCATCTGCATTTTTTTGTTGTTTTCGTGATTTACACAAAGGTACTTATTCAATTTCCATATTTTTGTTGAATGACCCACGGAAAAGTTGATTTGTCTATCATCGTACCCATCTACAACGAAGAGATGAACGTGGTTCCGCTCAACAACCGCATCTTACACGTGGTAGAGAACTTAGGGGTTCAGTACGAAATCATTTACATCAACGATGGATCTACCGACGCCAGTGCGGGCATATTAAAAGGACTCTCCACGTCTTACCCATCCATCAAATTCATTGATTTTTCGCGCAATTTTGGTCACCAAATCGCCATAACTGCCGGCATTGAAAATGCCATCGGAACACGAATGATCATCATGGATGGTGATGGACAAGACCCGCCAGAATTGATCCCCGATCTCTACAACAAATCGTTGGAAGGCTTCGAGGTGGTCTACGCCAAACGCAAAAAACGCAAAGGCGAATCCTGGCTAAAAAAACTCACAGCCAAAGTGTTTTACCGTGTTTTGGCAAATATCACCCAAATCAACATCCCCATCGATACCGGTGATTTCCGACTCATCCACCAAAAAGTGCAGCAAGTGCTGAAAAACATGCCCGAGCGCCACAAATACTTGCGCGGACAAATTGCCTGGATTGGCTTCAACGCCACCTTCGTAGAATACGACCGCGAAGAACGCATGGGTGGTAGTACCAAATTTACCTACGGAAAAATGATGCGCTTCGCCACCGATGGCATTTCCAGCTTTAGCAACTGGCCATTGAAAATGGCAACTTTGTTGGGCTTTGCAGTGTCAGGCATCGCTTTTTTATTGATTTTATACAGTTTGTACCAAAAGTTTTTTGGCTATACAGAAGTGGGTTGGACATCCCTCCACATTTCCGTGTTATTCTTGGGAGGCGTACAACTTTTGGGCATAGGAATATTGGGTGAGTACTTGGGCCGTGTGAGCGAAAATGTCAAAAATCGACCTACCTACATCGTAAAAGAATCCAACATCGATCACCTCAATCCCTAACGAGTTGGAACAAAAACACCCCGATCGCGCTTTTTGGCTGTTTTGGATCTTCATTCAGTTGGCCCTTGGATGGTTAGATTTCATGAATATGCCGGCCTATGGCATGCATCAAGGAGCTCAGGCCGATCGCGCATGTGTTGCCTGGAATTTTTGGCACGAATCGATGAATTTTTTTGAACCCAGGGTGATGGAAAACCGCGCCGCCGAAGGCGTCGCGGGCATGGAATTCCCCATAATACCCTATTTGGTCGCGCTGCTGTACAAACTTTTCGGATTCAAACCCATCATTTATCGCCTGCTCGTGGGTAGTATCGTCACTTATGGCATGTGGTCGGCCTGGCGCTTACTATCCCTCTACATACCCCGCACCGCCAGCAAATTGGCCCTCCTCGGGATATTTTACCTATCACCAACCTTTGTCTTCTACACCTGGAATTTCCTGGCCGATCCCGTAGCCCTTTCGCTGTCCATCGCCGCACTCTACCACTGGATTCAATGGCATTTTCACCTAGAACCCAAACGAAATTTCAAGATCTATTTGGCACTCATTACCCTTACCGGACTCATCAAAGTGTCGTTCATGATCGTGCATTTTGCCATCATCGCAGTCCTGTTTTTTGAGAAGCGAAAACATCGCTCAAACGTCATCCAAACCAGCGATAACACCTACCAAATCCTCGACGAAGAACAAACCATCACCCTGCCAAACGTACCCTGGCTAGCCCTGCTCAGTCCCTTCCTGCCCATTGCTGCCTGGTACCGCTATGCGCAATACCTCACCAATAGCACTTACAATACCCATTTCCTACAGCAAATCAACCCCAGCAAATCCATCCCTGAATTCATTCAAGTCACCGAATACAGCCTCAACACATGGAAAGACTCCCTTTACCCTACCTGGTGTTTGGTGGGCATCGTAGGCATCTGGCTCTATACCATCCTCAAATTTCGCAACAACCTCAGTCTCGTTGAAAAACTCAGCCTTTGGCTGTTTTTAGGATTCGGTGGTCTCTATGTACTCTTCCATCTCCAATTTCGCTTTCATGACTACTATTTCCTCTCTGCCTGGCCCTTTGTACTCATGGCAATACTGTCGCTACAACAACGATACCTCAACGGAAAAATATTTCTGCAAGGCATGCCAGCGATCGCCAGTATGCTGGGTTTGTGGATCATTCCCTTCGTGAGCTTTGGTCACGCCAAACGCATGCTACACCATCGCTTTACCCCCAACGATTATTACTGTCAGAACGTCATCCGCGACATCAAAGACCTTGAAACCATCGCACTGTGGCTGAAACAAAACAACACAGAAGACCTTGAAGTATTCGTGGCCTTCGACCCATCGCCAAACACCGCCCTTTACGCCCTACAAACCAAAGGTGTTCGTTTGGCACCCGATTACCAGTCCGATCTCGCCAAAGGAATCTTTCAATCGAAATTACAACCCCTACCCGCAGAATATCCTTGGAAATCAAAAAATAGAAAATTGGGCTATGTTGTAACCAACGATTCCAAACGATGGTTTGCAGACTATGCCAACATTGCTGTGCCCATGAAAGATACCCTACCCCTAACCCGCAGCGGTCAATGGGCACTTTATCGCATCAACAATCCCTAAAGTTTAAAAATCATGGCGGCAGATAGCCCCGCACCGTGCTGCTTGTTTGGCATCACCCACGCTTCCAATCCGCGGAAATCAACACGGAAAAACGTCTTTCCCAAATGCTGAATGGGCGTCTCGAAATTTACGGCACAACCCAAATCATACGTGTCAAACCCTCCCATAGCCAAGTATGGACTCAACGACAAATACGTCCATTTTTGCTCGCCCTCTGGCATCCATGTTTTTTCCCACGAAAGCCTGCCCGATACCCGATATCCTGGCACATTTAAGTAGGTAACATTCATGCTAAAAAACTGTCCCTTGACCTTGAAGTTCGTCAAATCGGCATACAATGCAAATGGCGTCAATACTGTGCCTGACCGCGTCTGCTCCTGTATCTGTAACCGAGAAATCGCCGAGTCGCGCTGATTCCCAAACCAATTGCTCAACTGCAATTCCTTGGCATTCACAACGGCCTGTTTCAATCCAACCATTTTGGTGCTCGACTCACCCGCCACCGACAAACCCTGCATCGACGCATCCCAAACATAACCCCGGCTCTGGACCGCCACTTTGGGCATATGAATAAAACCAAAATCCTTAACCCCAAGGTATAAATAATGCGTCCTCCCGGCTTGTTTAAAAGTACCGAGGCCCTTAATTTTCAGCATTTTATCAAACCCTACTGCCAAGCCCATGCCTTTTTGTAACCAAGGATTCCCATTCACGCCCTGACTGTAAAATCGCCCGTTAAAAGCCAAAGAATCGCCCAACGCACTGGTAAACAAAGACATATTACCCGTTTGCAATCGAGAAAATGACGTTGCCTGCAGTAATGATACCTGAAATTTGACCTCCGCATCAAAACGAAAATCTAAGGCATTGTATCCCAGCACCTGAAACTGGTTGTTACCCACGTCTAACGTCTGCCCGCGATAATAGCCATTGCCCCGAAACACAAGCCGATAAGCATCATCCGAGAACTTCGCTCCAACCGATTGAACAGAACGCACCGAAATGGCATTCAACGCAACCTTTTTTGGCGAAACACTGGATTGTGGAACCGAAGAGGAACGCAACGCACCCCCATCAAACCGCGAACGCAATGGATAAATCACCAACGAAAACTGCTGATACAGCCCCGCGCGGTTGTTACCCTTCAAATGCGACTCTACCTCTTGCGTAATGTCAGATCCTACGTACCCTCCCAAGGCCAATTTCTCAGTCATTGAAAAAGGCAACACATTGGAACCTGTCGCGAAATGATATCGGAACAACTCCCCAACGGGTGCAGGCTTCGGCATCACAACTGGGGGCTCCAGATCCAAACCCTTTTCATCAAACGCTGATGCCGATAACGGCAAACCCAGCCACAATAACCCAATGATTCCCAATCGCCTCATCCTATTTGCCCATTTTAACTTCATACTCAAAATCTACCACAGTAGAAACCGAAATCGTACTCACATCATAAATTTTCTGCATCTGACCCGACCCCAAAAAGGTGGTTGTAATGGCAATAAACTTGGCCTTTTTCAACGCCTCTATTTTGTCCTTGCCCAAACCCATAGTGAAAAAGGTCTCACCCGGTTGACTGGGATAGCCCGCAGCATCCAAAACCGCTGGCTCAATCACTTGGTCTGATGGATCGATATCCAACTGGGTCAACATGTGCATTTCAGCATCCAACAAGCTCATCTGCAACTTCGCGCCAATGGGAAAAGTATTGCTCACATTCACTTCCATTTTGGCCGATTTGATGCGTGAAACATCACCCAGCGAGTTTAAATCAATGGCCTGGGTATCGCGCAACACAAATTCTCCCACTGAAAAATTCGCCGACGCCTCAACTTTCAATACGATGTCTACTTTGCTGTTATCAAACACAAAATCCTTGTATAAACTCACGTTTCCGTTGGGATTGACTTCCATGTCGAGATTGTAATCCAACATCTGTGGCAAATTCTCAATAAAGGCCTTGATGTTCGAATTTCCCGCATCTAAAACCACCTCCGAAACAGTATAAGCATCCCGCACAAACGGCGGTGACGTAATGAAAATATCGTTCGCCAATGGTGTTGCATTGAGCGCCACGGAATTTTTGGTAAATACGTTCTCCCCCTTCAAAGAATTCACCTTAACACGACCATCCGCGCCAATGCCATTTTTCACCACCAAACTCACCTTGAAATCTTTGAATTTGAAATCGCCATTCAATCCCTTGAATAAATCAAATGGTGTTTTTTGATCGCCCGTCTGGGTGAGTGATTGCCCCATGTATCCAATGGCATAATCCGGAACCAACGATTCCATGCGGTACTCCAACCGAATGCTGTCCTTTAAACCGATGGCAACCTTCCTTCCCGAGCTATCCAAACGAACAATTAAAATTTGGTGAAATGTATTCACCGTATCCTTCACATCTGGATTCTTGCCCCTGAAATCAATGATGTAATCGGTTAAATCGAAATCCTCAAATCGCTTGCTCGAACCCCCAGCAGGAGCCGCCGGCAATTTCACGATGCTCGACAAAACCACTCCATTTTTCTTGGCACTTGGAATCTCAAAATACATCGTCATGTCCTCCTGAATGGTACTCACCAAATTGATCTTCAATTTTCCCGCCTTGGCCTTAAAATACTTGACTTCTGCACCGCCCATGTAAACCGTCAACCCCTCGTTTTGCTCAATCACATTCTGGGTTGGAAACGCCGCAATGGCATACCGCGGACGAAGCTGAGAAACAGTCAATTCCACGTCAACCCCCTTGTCGGCATCAATCAACACTGGACCATTGCTGGCCTCTGTGGTCAATCGCTTGATGCTGCCCTTCAGTTGTTTGGTTACCGTTTTATTCCGCAAATCGATGCGCTTCGTCACCTTGCCATTCATGGGGATGTTAGTAAAAGAATCGTAAGCAACCTGACTGTTATCACCGGCATTGGTCAATTCAAAAACAACCAATTTTACCTTCACCGGTAAATTGTTGGTGATGCTGATATCCAAATAGCCACTGTCTAAGGTCGCCGTCTCAAAAAATGCACTGGCGTCGATGTCAACGGGCGATAAATTTCCTTGGTTTTGTTCAGGTATATCGGCGGTCTGACCGTTAAGCAATTTAAAAATGGGGTTGATTTGTCCCAGCGTGATTTTCTGTACGATGGTTTGATTGTTTAACTTCAACTTTCTCAAATTGAAAGAAGCCGTTAACCCAGTATCGTAGGCACGCACATTGGCCATTCGATAACTGTATACCAAATTTTCGTAGGTCAATTTGTAACTGCTATCAGAAGGTGTTTTCTGTAAAAATTTGACATCTATTTGCCCCAACCCCAACTTGGTCTTAAACAACGGGGCAACCACCCGGTTGTCCCATGAAAGTGGCTCACGTTTACAAGCAAAAAATAGCACAACGCAAGCGATCAAATAAATGAACTTGATGAATGTCTTCATTTTGGGTACAATTTACTCATCAACTCAAGTATCTAACAAACGATAGACAAAGAAATGTGTCATTTTCATGCGGCTATGACATTCCATGGGCAACACACAAACGCTCAAAACAACGAAGCTTTCACCCCAAAATAGATGGCCACATCCCATAGAATAACAGACGCCGTCATCAACATCAACAACCGAAATCGGTTCGATTCCATCGTAGTCAATACCAAACATCCCACGGGAATGCTGATGATAATGGGTGCAAGAAAAACCAACAAATACATCCCGCCATAGCGTTTGACGCGCACAATGAATCGATTTTTTCTGCTAAAACGCTTTATTGGACCATTCAAACCGCCACGGTTTTTCCTAAAAATGACCCACTTCGCCAAAATCCAATGACCCAAAAATATCCATATAAAACTTCCAAAGACGCCCCCAACCACCGATATAAACAACCCCAAAAAATCATTTTCCACGAAGGCAATAGCCCAGATCAATCCCAACAGAAATTTCACACCGCTAAGCAAAAAAATGCCCACCAAGTGCAAAAATCCTTCGTCTATCACTATACCTAAGAGGGCCATTTCAATTTTCTACCAATTTACGCCTCACCAACCAAGGTTGGATATTTATTTGCAATTTTGTGCGTCTGACTTGCTTTGAAGAAACAATTGAAAAATACTTGGGTTTTAATTTGCCTAATGTGCATAGCGGCAGCCGTTGATGCACAGGTGTTTGAACCCAGTGCGCCCACATCACGGGGAGATTCTTCCGCAATCAAATCAGACACCACCGCAAGCAAACCCAAATCCAAAGTTCCCCCAAGAACCACCAACATTTCAAACTTCCTCGAGTTTAATGCCGCGTTGGAGCCCTACACATGGTTCTCAAATGATGTTAAAAGAAAAACCAAAAATCCCAAGGATACCTTGATTTACCCTTGTTTCGAAATCGACACAGCACAGATCAACGTAAATCAATATCGCAGTCAAGGACGATACGGTTTGGGGTTTTTACAACAATTCAACCTGGGAGAGCCCGGAAGCCCTGTTTACACCGGCTTTGAGATCAACACGCTGCAA
>Ga0172376_10000055_pt1 | contig 127397 bp, 101 predicted proteins | sample Lak35m_FD_121114 | JGI IMG/M metagenome (GOLD analysis project Ga0172376, IMG submission 121114) | Freshwater microbial communities from Kabuno Bay, South-Kivu, Congo - kab_092012_35m | ecosystem: Environmental > Aquatic > Freshwater > Lake | place: Democratic Republic of the Congo...
CAGCGACGTGTATTCGCTCGGTGCGATCCTCTACCAGATGCTCACGGGCCAAGTCCCCTTCAGCGGCGCGACGGCGGTGGACACGTTGCGCGCGGTGGTGGAGCAGGAACCGGTCGCGCCCGCGAAGCTCAACGACCGGGTGCCCGCCGACTTGGAAACCATCTGCCTCAAGTGCCTGGAGAAGAAGCCCGAGCGACGCTACGCCAGCGCGCGGGCCTTCGCGGAGGAACTGGCGCGCTTCCTCAACCACGAACCCATCCTCGCCCGCCCCGCCAGCACGGCGCGCAAGCTCGTGTCGTGGTGCCGCCGCCATCCGTGGGTGCTTACGGGCGTTGCGACTCTGGCGATGTTGGGTTTGCTGGGCCTGGCCTTCGGCCTCTGGGAGCGAACGCAGTTTTTGGAGTGGAAGGCCGCGCACCCCGGCCAGACACGGAAAGAACTCGGCGTGGATTGGTTTCAGTCACCGCTCCTCCAGTGCCTGCTGTTCACCCCGTTCCTTCTGAGTTTGTTTCTGGTCTGGACAGTGAAAGACCTCCGGCGCGACGGCGGGTGGAAATACAAGGTCCATGCCGGCCTGCTAGCGTTAATGGGAAGTCTCTCCATTTTGTCCGGCATCATCCTAACGCTGGAAGGGATTCGTTCGCTGGTCTGGCGAAACCGACCCAGTTCGGTCGCGATGCTTGGCGAGCTTGGTGTGGGAATGGTGTTTTTTGCATTCATCTGGGTTGGGACCACGCTGCTCTGGCGGCTGGTGGCGAATCACTACGGCCATCAGTTCGGCTTGCAGCCGCCCGCGCCCGCGCCCCCGCCGCCTAAATTGGGCAAACGATTTTGGCTCGCCCTCCTTGGAGTGGCAGCAGGTGTCTATCTCCTGTCCCATTGGGTGGTGACGCCCGGGCACTACACCCCGGGTCCCGGAACTTCGACGGCGGAGTGGGACGCATTTTTTCGGGGCGGGTTCATCAATGCGGCTTTCTGGACCGCGATGGTTCCAGTGTTCGTTGCTATGGGATTTCGCCGGCGTGGCAACGGCCGATGGGGGTTTATCTTTGGGGCGGCCGTAATCCTCCTGTGTGCGATCCAAGTGGTGACTTCCCACGTTCGATGGATCGCTGATTTTCCCAAGCCGGTAGTCGAGCGGTCGAACACGATCTTGATTTGGGCGCTCCTCACCGGAATCACCGCCGGCGGCGTGCTCGCGTGGATCGCCCTGAGCAGTAAGCGCCGCGACACGAACCCAATTCCACCACCCCCATGAACCCGGCCCACACCTGCCCCAAACGCACTGAAGCTCAACCCCGGAGACCGCCATGTCTGAAGACGTAATCCTCCTGCTCATCTGGATGGGTATCATCTTTGGCGGGATCCACGCGTGGTGGGCCGGGCGCCGCAAGACGGCGGGCGGGCTGTGGCTGCTGGCCGCCCTGCTGCTTTTCGCCGTCTGGGCGCCGAGCAACATTGGAGCGAAGGCCACCGCGCAGAAGAACTCCTGCATCAACAACCTGAGGCAGATTGACGGCGCAGTGCAGCAGTGGGCGCAGAACCACGGAAAGCAGGCCACCAACACCTACACGTTCTCGGACCCGGTCCTGCTGGCCTACCTGAAAGGCAGCGTGCTCCCGGCCTGTCCGGGCGGCGGCCTTTACTCACCGGGCGCGAATATCGGCGATTCGCCCAAGTGCTCGCTCGCCGCGAAAGGACACACATTATGAACCCACCCGAAACTCCCACTCCTCAAACCAACCCGCCCAAGCAGGAGTGGTTCTCCCGGCTGTTGACCGCGGTGCTTTTGCTGAATGTCATCCTCGTGTCGGTTGCCGCCATCGTCGGCCCCTTCAAGCTCTCGGATTTCCAAAAGAAGATTCTGATGGCCGGCCTGTTCGCTGAGGGCCTCGTCATCCCGGTTCTCTGCTGCTGGCGCAGGCGATGGTCGTGGGCGGCGTTGTTGGTCGTCGTTGCCGTGTTGAATGCCATCGCGTTTCTTCCCAATTTCGTCAAGGCGCGCACCACCCGGAGCAAATGTTCTTGCTCCCTCAATCTCAAGGACATTGACGGCGCAGTGCAGCAGTGGGCGCGGGAAAACAAGAAGGCCGCGACCGACACCTACTCCCTGAGCGACCCGCAGATTCTGCGCCACCTGCGAGGGAGTGTCCTGCCGGCTTGTCCCGCCGGTGGCCACTACTCGCCGGGCATCAACGTCAGCGACAAGCCCCGGTGCTCGTTCGCGGCGAGTTCGTTCGCGGCGGGCGGACACGCTTTATGAATGCCCCGCCACCGGCTTTGGACGTTGAGAGTCGAGCGTTGAGTGTTGAGCGTTCGCCCCTTCCCCCATCTTTGTGCTCTTTGCGCCCTTTCGCGGCTGAAACGAATTTCTCCGTTTGGCCGTAACAACTCTCCGCCGTTGCTTCTGTAACGGGCAGAACGCACCATCGCCACGCTCCATGAACCCCACCCGCGCCTGTCCCAAGTGTGGCACCCCGCTCCCGGCGGACGCGCCGCAAGGCCATTGCCCGCAGTGCCTGCTCTCCCTCGCCGCCGGTGCCGCTCCCGGCCCCGCCACCGCCGCCGCCCTCGAACAGGCCACCCTCGACTCCGGCACCGCCGCGTTTGGAGTCCCGCCTTCAGGCGGCTCGGGCGGCGGACCGGCTAAAGCCGGGACTCCCAGCCCCACCGTCCGCCTCAATTCCCCCACGGAAAAACCCGGCGACACCATCGGGCGCTACAAGCTCCTCCAGAAAGTCGGCGAGGGCGGCTGCGGCACGGTCTATATGGCCGAGCAGTCCGAACCCGTCCGCCGCAAGGTCGCCCTCAAGGTCATCAAGCTGGGCATGGACACCAAGGCCGTCATCGCCCGCTTCGACGCCGAGCGCCAGGCCCTCGCCATGATGGACCATCCCAACATCGCCAAGGTCCTCGACGCCGGCGCCACCGACGCGGGCCGCCCCTACTTCGTCATGGAACTGGTCCGCGGCATCCCCATCACCAAGTATTGCGACGAGAACCACCTCGACACTCCCGCGCGCCTCGACCTCTTCACCGCCGTCTGCTCGGCCATCCAGCACGCGCACCAGAAGGGCATCATCCACCGCGACATCAAGCCCTCGAACATCCTCGTCACCCTCCACGACGGCGTGCCGGTGCCCAAGGTCATTGACTTCGGCATCGCCAAGGCCACCGAGGCGCGGCTTACGGACTTGACGCTCTTCACCGAGCTGCACGCCTTCGTGGGCACGCCGGCCTACATGAGTCCCGAGCAGGCGGAGATGAGCGGGCTGGACATGGACACGCGCGCGGACATCTACAGCCTCGGGGTGCTGCTCTATGAACTGCTCTCCGGCAAGCTGCCCTTCGACCCGGAGACGCTGCTCAAGGCCGGCCTCGACGAAATGCGCCGCACCATCCGCGAGGTCGAGCCGCCCAAGCCCTCCACGCGCCTGAGCACCGTGACGGGCGGCGACCTGAGCGCCATCGCGAAGCATCGCGGCACGGAGGCGGCGAAGCTCTCGACGCTGCTGCGGGGCGACCTGGACTGGATTGTGATGAAGGCGCTGGAGAAGGACCGCACGCGCCGCTACGAGAGCGCCAGCGCCTTCGCGCAGGACATCAAGCGCTACCTCGGCAACGAAGCCGTGCTGGCCTGTCCACCCAGCGCGGCCTACCTGTTCACGAAGCTCGTGCGCCGCCACCGCCTGGCCTTCGCGGCGGGCGCGGCCATCGCCGCCTCCCTCGTCATCGGCCTGAGCGTCTCGACCTGGCTGTTCTTCAGGGAGAGGGACGCACGGGAAAAAGCCGTGCAAGCCGAGACACGGACGCAGGCGGCGCTTGGCGCGGCGAAACTGTCCGAAGCTGACGCCCTGAAGCAGAAGCAGCGAGCCACTGACGAGAAGGACCGCGCGGACGAGGAAGCCAAACGCTTTCAGCGCCAACTTTACATTGCGCACATGAATCGGGCGAAGCGGGCTTGGGACGAAACCGATGTGAGCAGTGTCAGGGAACTTCTCGAACTGCATCGTCCACAGCCAAATCGCCCAGACTTGCGAAGCTTCGAGTGGCATTACTTGGACCGCCTCTATCACAGTGAAATGCTCACCTTGCGAGGGCACACCGCCTCAGTCTGGAGCGTGTCCTTCACTTCTGACGGGAAACGCTTGGCGTCGGCTAGCTCGGACAAGACGGTGAGAGTGTGGGATGCCACTACCGGCCGAGAAATGCTCACGCTGAAAGGACACACCAACTTGGGAATGGATGTGGCTTTCAGCCCAGACGCGAAACGACTGGCGTCGGGGAACTTTGATCGGACGGTCAAGGTATGGGACGCGACCAGCGGTGAACTCACGTTCACGCTGGCAGGACACAGCGACAACGTCGCATGCGTTGCGTTCAGCGCGGATGGGAGACATCTGGCATCCGGAAGCCGGGATAAGACGGTGAAGGTGTGGAACCTGTCCGCACGACATGAAGGCGGCGCGACCGGTGGGCCGTTTCTCACGTTGAAAGGGCACACCAGCCCGGTCTCGAGCGTGGCGTTCAGCCCGGACGGCAAACGGGTGGCAGCGGGCAGCGCAGTCCCTTTCGGCAGGGGCCTTCCCAGTGAGGTGATAATGTGGGATGCAACGAGTGGTCAGAAGCTGTTCACGTTGAAAGGGCATTCCGGCGGCAGCATCGAATGTGTTGCGTTCAGTCCAGACGGGAACCGTCTGGCAACTGCATGCCTCGATGGGACGGTGAAGGTGTGGGACACCATAGGCGGGCAGGAGACGCTCACGTTGAATCGAGAGCCAAGCGCAGTCAGGAGCGTGGTGTTCAGCCCGGACGGGAAACGGATGGCATCGGCCGTAGGCAAGACGGTCAAGGTGTGGGACGCCACGAGTGGGCTGGAGTTGCTCACATTCAGAGGGCATTCCGACGCGGTAAAGAGCGTCGCCTTTAGTGCGGACGGCAAACGACTCGCCTCGGCAGGCTGGGATAGAACTGTGAAACTGTGGGACGCCACGAGCAGTCAGGATGCGGTCACATTGAAGGGGCACAATTTTGCCGTCTCTACCGTGGCGTTCAGCAAGGACTGGAAACTCGTCGCATCGGCGACGTTCGAGAAGACAGTGAATGTGTGGGATGCTGCGACCGGACAGGAGACGTTCTCGCTGAAAGGCCATAACGACGTGGTCACGAGCGTGGCGTTTAGACCAGACGGGAAGTCGCTGGCGACAGCAAGCGACGACAAGACGGTAAAGGTCTGGGACGCTACGACAGGTCAGGCGACGCTCACGTTGAAAGGCCACATCGCCCAGGTCAAATGCGTGACGTTCAGTCCGGACGGGAAGCGCCTGGCATCGGCTGGCGCGGACGGTTATGCGAAGATATGGGATACCACGAGCGGCCAGCCGACGCTCACTATGGACCACGTTAGCCGGATTGTAAGTATTGCGTTCAGTGCGGACGGGAGGCGGCTGGCATCTGCAGGCTACAACAAGACCGTGAGGGTTTGGGACGTCACGACCGGAAAGGAAACGCTCACGTTGAAAGAGCACACCGGCATACCTCTAAGCGTGGCATTCAGCCCGGACGGGAAATGGCTTGCGTCGGCAAGCGTTGATCAGACGGTGAAGGTGTGGGACGCCACGAGCGGAGTGGAGTCGCTCACGTTGAAAGGGCACACCGGAAGGGTCCTGAGTGTGGCGTTCAGCCCGGACGGCAAGCGTTTGGCGTCGAGCAGCGCCGACAGGACAGTAAGGTTGTGGGACTTGGCGAATGGACAGGAGACACTCGCCTTGAAGGCAGACATCGGCGAGGTCCACAGTGTTGTGTTCAGCCCGGACGGGAAGTGGTTGGCGTCCGCAGGTCGAAATGGAGCGGTAAGGCTGTGGGACGCCACGCCCGTTCAGGAAGCCGCCCGGTGAAACTGACGGCGCAATCTCCACGAACCCAACGCCACCGCATGAACCCCACCCTGCTCGCCGCCCTGCTTGGCCTCAGCGCACCGGCCCTGCGCGCAGCGGACGCCCCGCCCGCCGCCGGCCGGCCGCTGCTGACCTTGCGCGGCCACACCAATTCGGTCAGTGCCGTGGTCTTCAGCCCGGACGGCACGCGGCTCGCCTCCAGCGGCGGCGACCGCACGGTGCGCATCTGGGACGCCGCCAGTGGGAAGGGGTTGCTGACCATGCGCGGCCACACCAACGGAGTCGGCGCCCTCGCGTTCAGCCCGGACGGCACGCGCCTCGCGTCGGCCGGCCGCCCGACCATCCGGGTGTGGGAGGCCGCGACCGGCCGGGAAGTGCTCACGTTGAACGGCCACCGCGCTTGGGTTTCCAGCGTGCGGTTCAGCCCGGACGGAAAACGGCTCGCGTCGGGCTGCCTGGGCACGCAGGCGAAGGTGTGGGACGCCGCGACCGGCCGGGTGACGCTCGCGTTGGAACCGCGCATCGGCGGGGTGGTGGACGTGGCCTTCAGCCCGGACGGCAAACGGCTGGCCCTAGCCGGCGCGGACGGGTGGCTGCGGGTCTGCGATGCCGCGACCGGGGAGGTGCTCGTCGCGCCGCCACAGCAGGGGTGCGGCATTTTGAGCGTGGCCCACAGCCCGGACGGGAAACGGCTGGCGACCTGCCAGCCCGACGGGATGGTGCGGGTGTGGAACGCCGCGACCGGCCTGGAACTGAAGGCCTGGGAAGCCCACGCGGAATGGGTTTCGTGCGTGGCGTTCAGCCCGGACGGGCGGCGGCTGGCCACGGCCAGCGACGACCGGACCGCGCGGCTGTGGGACGCCACCACCGGCAAGCTGCTGCGCACGTTGAAGGGCCACGCCGAGAGCGTCCGGGCGGTGGCGTTCAGCCCCGACGGCCGCCGGCTGGCGACCGCCAGTTATGACGAAACGGTGAAGGTGTGGGATGTGGCGGACGGCCCGGAGCCGCTGTTCTGAACGGGCGGCGAACGTAGCTCGACATTCCAATGTCGAGTGCCGCCCGTGCGGACAGCGCCCCCGACTCGACATTGGAATGTCGAGCTACTGGCCCGCGCTGGACGTTGGAAGTTGAGCGTTGGAAGTTTGCCCCTTCTCCCGCCTTTGCGTGCTTTGCGCCCTCTTGCGGCTGAAAAGATTCTTCCTCGTTCGCGGTAACAACACGCCGCCATTGCTTCTGTAATGGGGAGACCGCACCATCGCCACACTCCATGAACCCCACCCTGCTCGCCGCCCTGCTTGGCCTCAGCGCGCCGGCCTTGCGCGGGGCGGACGCTCCGCCCGCCACCGGGGCCGGCCGTTGCCCGCCCGATGCCAACGTCGGCGGACGGCCAACTTGAAAGGAGGCCGCCGCGCATGAGCTTTTACCTCCGCATCGGCGAGCGCGTGGAAGGCCCGTTCACAACGGGCGAAGTCCAGTCGCGGCTGGAGCGCCAGGTGGTCACGCGGCAAACGCCGGCGTGGCAGGTGGGCTGGCCCGCCTGGCAGACCGTGGCGGAAACCTTGCAGCCGGCCGCGCCGGCCGGTGTCGCGCCGTCCGGCCCGGCCACGCCGCCGCCGCTGCCCGCTTCCACCGTGCCAGCCGCGTCCCAGCCGCCGGGCTACACGCGCACGCTGCTGCTCGCCGGGACGCTGTTCCTGTTCGATGGCTGGATTGGCGGCCAAGGCTTCCTGTCGCTTACCGTCCTCTATCTCGGCGGGCCGCTGCTGGTGATTCGCGCGCTGCTGGCGTGGAGGGAACCGGCCCTGCTCCGGCGGCGGTTCGCCTCCGCCGGCATCTACGCCGTCGCCGCCCTGGCCGCGATTGCGCTGGTCCGGCATGACCAGGCCGGGGCGCACGCGCGGGCGGAGCAGGTCATCGCGGCGTGCGAGGCGTTCAAGGCGGCGAACGGCGCTTATCCCAGGAAGCTGGATGAGCTGACGCCGAAGTTTCTCCCGGCCATCCCGCCAGCCCGTCAAGTGGGCATGACCACGAAGAAGTTCACCTACCTCATCACCGGCCCGAACGAGTTCGAGAAGGGCACGAACGTCCATGTGCTGATTTACCAGGTCATCCCGCCGGTCGGGAGGGCTTACTACGTCTTCGAGGAGAAGCGGTGGGGGTTTTATGACTGAAGCGGGACTTCAACCTGAACGCCGAAACGGAGTCGCCGAAAGAAACGACAGGTGCCGAAAAGAGTCGTGACGGCAATTGGGCAGGTGCGGGGAAACGGTTCCGCCCCGTGTGCGCCAGGTGCGGCTGCCCGTTCGCCATCTGTCGTTCCTTTCGGCCAGCCTCGGAATCCGGTTTGAACGGCCCGCCCGACGCGGCTCTGGACGTCGGAAGTTGAGCGTTGGAAGTTCCCCCGGTCTCCCTCTTTGCGCCTTTTGCGCCCTCTTGCGGCTGAAAGATTTTCCCCTTTCGCGGTAACAACTCTGCGCCATTGCTTCTGTAACCAGGAGAACGCACCATCGCCACGCTCCATGAACACCATCCGCGCCTGTCCCGAGTGCGGTGTCCCGCTCCCGGCGAAGGGCCACTGCTCTGACCTCCCATGGCGCTAATCTTCAAAACCGGCACCGTCCCGCCCTCCCGCGCCGGGGCTTTCACCGCCACGCACTGGAGCATCGTGCTCGCCGCCGTCGGCACCGACTCGCCCGCCGCCCGCGACGCGCTCGCGCGCCTGTGCCGCGATTATTGGCAGCCGCTCTACACCTACGTCCGCCGCCGGGGCTGCGACCAGCACGAGGCGGAGGACTTGACGCAGGAGTTCTTCGCGCGGCTGCTGGAGAGGGACTGGCTGAAGCAGGTGCAGCCGGAGAAGGGGAAGTTTCGCTCCTTCCTGCTCGCGGCGCTGAACCACTTCCTGTGCAACGAGTGGGACAAGCAGCGCCGTCTCAAGCGCGGCGGCGGCGTCACGCTGGTCTCGCTCGACGAGACGCGCGACGAGGAGCGCCGTCTCCACGCCGAGCCGGCGGACGGCCTCACGCCGGAGCGCGCCTTCGAGCGGCGCTGGGCGCTGACGCTGCTGGAGCGCGCGCTCAAGTCGCTCGAAGCGGACTGGACCGCGAAGGGCCGCAGCGAGGAGTTCGCCGCGCTGCAAGGCTTCCTCTCCGCGATGCCGGAGGGCGATGCCTACGCCCGCGCCGCCGCGCAGCTCGGCGCGACCGAGGGCGCGGTGCGCGTGGCAGTGCATCGCCTGCGCAAGCGGATGGGCGAGCATCTGCGCCGCGAAATCGCGCAGACGGTCACGAGCGAGGCCGAGGTGGAGGCGGAGCTGCGCGAACTGTTCGCGGCGCTGGCGGGGTGAGCGGCCTTCCCCAAGCGGGTTGGCAGCGGCGGTGGCCGCGCTCCGACTCCGCGGCTCAGGCTCGGAGTGAGGCGGCGGCCCGCGGCCCGGCAAACTTGGGGAACAAATCCTCCTTCGGCCATTCCTTCACCGCGTCGGCGGCGCGGTGCATGGCCGGATCAATCGCGGCATCCGGCAGATTCGGAATCTCCTGCCGCTGGTTGAAGAGCACCGCCCAGGCGAGTCCGTCCCGGCGGCGCACGAGCAGCGTGCGGGTGCCGGGCAGGCTGCCCGTGTGCCAGTAATTCGCCTTGCCCGGCTGGCCGATGGCGGGCCGGACGCTCCAGCCGCAGGCGTAAAAGGTCTCCTTCAGCGAGCCGTCGTCGTTGCGCGACACCGGCGCGGGCGGGGCGGCGTGCAGGGCCTGCCATGTTTCCGGCTGGAGCAGCGGGCACTTCGCCGGATCGCGCAGCGCGGCGGCGAAGCGCACGAGGTCCACGGCGCTCGCCAGCCAGCCGCCGTGCGCGTCCATCGCCTCCAGGTTGAAGCCGCCATAGGGCCACGGCACCTTCGCGGGCGTGCCGGGAAAGAGGCTCTCGGCAGTGGCGTGGTCCGGTGTGTGGTAGCGGACCTCGCGCTCGGCCCGGTGCGCCGCCAGCGTGCGGCCCAGGCGCATCGCCCGGATGCCGCAGGGCGCGAGCACGGAGTCCTTCACGAACTGCTCGTAGGGCTGGTGCGTGAGCTGTTCGAGGAGGCGGCCCAGGATGCAGTAACCAAAATTTGAGTAGGCGTGGCGCGTGCCGGGATCGAAATCGAGCGGCTGGCCGAGCATGAACTGGATGACGGCGTCCGCGCTGGCCGGCACGGGCGTGCCCGTGGCGGCGGCGATCTGGCGCGCCCGGAACATCGGGTCGAAGCTCTGCGCGCGGTCCCAGCCGCCGGTGTGCTGGAGGCAGTGGCGGACGGTGATCTGCTTCCAGCGCGCGTCGGCCTGGCCGCCCGGCGGGACGACGGCCCGGTGCGGCAGCAGCTCGCGCACGCGCGTGTCGAGCGTGAGCTTGCCGCGCTCGACGAGCTGGAGCACGGCGACCCCGGTGACGGGCTTGGAGATGCTCGCGATGCGGAAGAGCGAGTCGGCTTCGACGGGAACTTTCTGCTCCGCGTCCGCCCAGCCGAAGCCGTGCGCATGGACGAGCCGCCCGTCCTTCACCACGGCGAGCGCGCCGCCGGGGACTTTCCGCGCGGCCATGAACTCCCCGATCTCGTGGTCGAAGCTGGCGAGCGCGTGCTCCGGCCCGGCGGCGAAGGCCGGCGTGGCGGCGGCCAGCGCGGTAGTGGCGGCGAAGCGGCGGCGGTGCATGGCAGTGGTTTGGGCGAAGCGGCGCGCGGACGCAAGCGGGAAGAAAGGCTTGGCATTGCCCGCGCCCTCTGGCAGATGAACGCCCATCGCAGCAGCAACACCCGACCACCTGTTCCCATGAAATGGTTTTACGCCCAAGGCCCGGACCGGCAGGGACCGGTGTCGTCGGACCAACTGCTGGCCCTCGTGACCGACGGGGTCGTGACGGATGACACCCTCGTGTGGCGCGAGAGCATGGCGGAGTGGCAGGCGTTCGCCACGGTGCGGGGCGGCCTGCTCCCGGCTCCCGCCGGCGCGCCGCCGCTGGCCGCCGCCCCGCCGCCAACGACGCCCCCCTCCACCGTCGCCCCGACGGGGGTGACGCTGAAGCAACTGCGCGACCCGAGCGAATCCACCGCGCTGGCGCTGCTCTACTGCGCCTCGGTTCCCGTGTGGATCCTGCTGCTGGTGTTTATCGTGGGCAGTTACGGAGGCCTGCTCATCGTCCTCGGCCTGGTCTGGCTGGCGCGGCTCATCGGCGAGTATTGGTTCGCGGCTCATCTGCGCACGAGCGCGGTGCGGGTCTCGGAGCGGCAGTTGCCGGAGCTGCACCGCGCGGCGCAGGAGTGCTGCGCGAAGCTGGGCATGCAGCCGGTCGAGGTGTATGTGTTGCAGGACACGCTGTGGAACGCCTTCGCCGTGAAGCTGCGCGGCCGGCGCACGGTGGTGCTGCTCTCCGGCGCGGTGGATGCCATCCTGCTCAAGGGCGACTACCGGCAACTGACCTGGGTGGTGGGCCACGAGATCGGCCATCATGCGGCGGGGCATCTCGACTGGTCGCGCAAGCTGGCGGCGTTGGGCGGCTGGCTCCTCTGGGCGGCGCTGTGGCATTCGCGGCGCGCGGAGTTCACCTGCGACCGCATCGGCCTCCACTGCGCGGGCAGCCTGCGCGCAAGCCAGTTGGCGCTGGCCAGCGCCACCGTCGGCGCGCAGCTCGCCTCGCAGATTGACCTGGCCGAGGCGCAGGCCCAGTGGGCGGCGCACGCCGGCGAGTTCTTTGTGAAGTATCGCACGCTCTACTCCACGCACCCGGCCATGCTGTGCCGGATGGAGGCCCTGAGCCGGGCGGCGAAGGAGCTTGGAGTGCCCGCCTGAATTCTGCCCCAACCCCAACCACCCGCTCCCATGAACTGGTATTACGCCGTCGGCTCACAACAGCAAGGCCCCGTCACCGAGGATCAGTTGCACGCGCTGGCCAAGGACGGCGTCGTGACGGGCGACACGCTCGTCTGGCGCGACGGCATGGCGAACTGGCAGCCCTACCGGACCGTGGGCGGGCCGGCGACCGTCCCCGCGCCCGCGCCAGCCACCGCACCACCCGCCGCGAGCGCGACCGGCCCCGAGCTGAGCGAGCAGCAGGTGCTGGAGCGCGAGTATCGCGTGGACATTGGCGAGGGGCTGGACCGGGGGTGGAAGGTGTTCACCGGCAACGCAGGGGTGGTCATTGGCGTGGGCATCGTCTGGCTCGTGCTGATGATGGGCATGTTCTTCGTGAGCATGATCGCCTCGCTCATCCCGCTGCTGAACCTGGTGTCCTCGCTGATCACCACGTTTCTCAACGGTCCGATCATGGCCGGCGTCCTGTTCTTCTTCGTGCGGATGATCCGGGGCGAGCCGGGCCAGTTCGGCGACACCTTCAGCGGCTTCGGTCCAAGGTTCATCCATCTGGGCCTGACCTCGCTCGTGCAGGGCCTGATCAATCTGGCGCTCCTGCTGCCGTTCATCGCCACCTGCGGCGTGCTGGGGCTGTTCTCGGCGGCGGTGATGAAGGGGGGACGGTTGCCCGAACTGTCGGTGGCCACCATCGGCGTGCTCGCCGCGGCCGGCAGCCTCACCTTCTTCGTGCTGGTCTATGTGAACGTGCTCTGGACGTTCTCGCTCCTGCTGGTGCGGGACAAGAATTACGACTTCTGGCCGGCCATGCAGTTGAGCCGGCGCATGGTCAGCCGGCGCTGGTGGATGACCTTCCTGTTCCTGTTCGTGGGCGGGCTGGTCAGCGGATTGGGCACGCTCGCGTGCTTCATCGGCCTGTTTGTGACGGTGCCCATCTTTTACGGAATGTATGCGCACCTGTATGACTCCAACTTCCGCGACCTCGCCCCGATGCGGCGGGAATAGTCACCGCGCGCCATCGCCTTCATGCCTTTATTGGAGATCAACAATTTGAAGAAGGCTTACGCCGCGCCCGATGGCGGCACGCACGTCGTCGTGGACGTGCCGGAGTTCACGCTGGCGGCGCAGGCGCAGGTGGCGTTGAGCGGCGAGAGCGGCTCGGGCAAGACGACCTTTCTCAATCTCATCGCCGGCATTCTCGCGCCCGACACTGGTTCCATAAAACTCAACGGCCAGGAACTCGCCGGCCTGCGTGAGTCCGCACGCGACCGCGTGCGGGCGACGACGATTGGCTACATCTTCCAGACCTTCAACCTGCTCCAGGGCTACACCGCGCTGGAGAACGTGCTGCTCGGCATGAGCTTCGGGCCGGGCGCGGATCGCGAGTTTGCGAAGGCTCTGCTCAAGCGCGTCGGGCTGGACGCAAAGCTGGACCATCTGCCGCGCCAGCTCTCCACCGGACAGCAGCAGCGCGTCGCCGTCGCCCGCGCGCTGGCGAACCGGCCCAAGCTCGTCCTCGCCGACGAGCCGACCGGCAACCTCGACCACGCGAACGCGGGCGAGTCGCTCAAGCTCATCCGCGAAGCCTGCCGCGAGAACGGCGCGGCGCTCCTCCTCGTGAGCCACGACCGCGAGGTGCTGGGGCAGTTCGAGAGCGTGCAGGAACTGGCGAAGCTGAACCGCGCGGCCATGCAGCCAACGTGAAAATCCCAAGCTCCAAGTTCCAAGCTCCAAAGAAACCCCAAGCTCCAAGCTCCAATGAGCGGCGGAGTCCGAGGAGGGCCTTTGGGTTTTGGAGCTTGGTGTTTGGAGCTTCTTTGGAGCTTGGAACTTGGGATTTGGAGCTTCACCCATGACCCTCCCGCTCATCGTCGCCAAGTCCCTCCGGCAGCACCTGCTTTCCACGGTGGTCACGGCCGCGTCCATCGCGCTCGCTGGCGGGCTGCTCATGGCGGTCTGGGTGGTGAAGACGCAGTCCAACGATGCGTTCACGAAGCAGAACGCCGGCTTCGACGCCGTGCTCGGTGCACGCAGCGCGAAGCTTCAGCTCGTGCTCAACGCCATCTTCCACCTCGAAGCCTCGCCGGGAAACCTCCCGTGGGCCGACTACGAGGACATCGCGAAGAACTCCGCCGTCGCGCTCGCGCTGCCCATCGCCGTCGGCGACAACTACCACGGCTACCGGCTCGTGGGCACCACGACCAACCTCTTCGCCGTCGAGCACAGGCCGGGGCGCAAGTTCCGCGTCGCCGAGGGCGAGCCGTTTCTGGCCGGCTACATGGAGGCGGTCCTGGGCAGCTTCGCGGCGCAGCAGTTGAAGCTCAAGGTCGGCGACAAGTTTCACCCTTTCCACGGCCTCATCTTCGACGAGAAGCAGCAGCACGCGGAAACCTACGTCGTCACCGGCATCATGGAGGCGTCGAACACGCCCGCCGACCGCGTGATCTGGATTCCGCTCGAAGGCATCCAGAACATGAAGGGCCACGACGCCAAGAGCGCCGCCGAGATCAGCGCCGTGCTTGTGAAACTCAAGAACCCCATCGCCGGGCGCGGGCTGGAGCTGATGTATAACAAGCAGGGCAACCGGCTGACCTTCGCGTGGCCCATCGCGCAGGTCGTCGCGGAGCTGTTCGGCAAGATCGCGTGGTTCGACAAGGTGCTGGAACTCGTCGCGTGGCTGGTCGCCGCCGTGGCTACCGGCTCGGTGCTGGCGAGCATCTACAACTCGATGAACGAGCGGCGGCGCGACATCGCCATCCTGCGCGCGCTCGGCGCGCGGGCGCACACCATCTTTCTCGCCGTGGTGCTGGAGTGCGCGGCCATCGCGGTGCTGGGCATGGTCGCGGCGTTCGCCGTGTATCTCGGCATCACCACCGTGGCGGCAGGCATCATTCGCGCGGAGACGGGCGTGGTGCTCAACGCCTTCGCGTGGCATCCCATCCTCGCGTGGGCACCGGCGGCGATGGTTGGCCTGAGCGCACTGGCCGGGGTGATTCCGGCGGTGAAGGCGTATCGCACGAACGTGGCGGAGAACTTGGTGCCGGTGTCCTGAACCCGTGCCGGCGACTTGCAGTCGCCGCCTGTGGGGAACAGCAGTTCGAGGCGGCTCCGAGTGATCCATCCGCAACGCGGCGACTGCAAGTCGCCGGCACAGGGTGCGACGAACATTTCCGGCCGAAGATCACCGGGGTTCTGGATCAGCCGCGGGCTTGATGCCGAGCTTCTCCCAGCCCTCGCGCCCGAGTTCGTTCAACGTCGCAACATTCCGCTCGTAGATGCTCTCGGCGGCGGGGAAGTCGCTCACCGCCTGCGTGATGCTCGCCTCGCGCAGCAGGTGCAGCGTGGGATACGGCGCGCGGTTGGTGAGGTTGCCAAGGTCGTCCGGCTCGGCGTCCGCAAACTGGTAGTCCGGGTGGAAGCTCGCGACCTGGAACACGCCTTCAAAGCCAGCCTTGCGCAAAGCCGCCTCGGTGCGCGGGAGAAAAGTCTGGAACGCGAAGAACTCCCGCAGCACATGGGGGTGAATCACCAGGGTGTTGTCCGTCATGTCTGCCGGTGTCGCCGCGAGGTATTGCAGTTCCGCCCGCAAGTCCGCGAGCAACTGCTCCTCCGTCTCCGCCCGGCTCACGACGTAGCGCACCTGTCCGCGCCGCTCCACGGCCTTCGCGAAGGGGCACAGGTTCAGCCCGATGACCGCGCGCTCCACCCAATGCCGGGTGGCGGCGATGATGGCCGCGTCCTGGCTCACGGGCGCAGCCATTTCACGAGCCAGTCCACCGCCGCCTGCCGCGCCTCGACCGTGACCTTGTGGCCGGTCTGCGGCTGGAGGATGACTTGCAGCTTTGGCTCCGCCCCGGCGGCCCGATACGCCGTGCGCGCGGCGGCGATGCACTCGTTCACGCCGGGCAGCGGCGTGCGCAGGTCGGCCTCGCCGTTGATGACCAGCAGCGGACGCGGCGCGATGAGCGGGAGCATCGCGGGGCCGTCGAACTGCCCGTAGATGCCGGGCACGACGCGGTCGTAAAACTTCCGCACGAAGGCGGCGTTCACTGGCTCGCCTTCGTCCTTCGCGGCGGCTTCGAGGGCGGGCTTGAAGGTTTCGGCGCGCGAGCGCCAGCTCTCGTTGTCCAGCGCCCATTTGAAACTCTGCACGCCGATGCACGGCACGACGACCGCGATGCGCGGGTCAGCGGCGGCGGCGAGGTAGCCTTCCATCCCGCCCTTCGAGAAGCCGATGAGGCCGATGCGCGCGGCGTCCACGTCGTCGCGGGTGCCGAGCCAGTCCACGAGCCGCATCACGTCCCACGCCGTGTCGTAGAGGAAGGGGAGCTTCCGGCTGCCGAACCACGCGTTGAGAATCGCCTCGTGATACTCGGCGGAACCGCGGCCCGCCTTGGTGCGCGCGCCGTGGTGCCGGCCGTCAATCGCCACCGCGACGAAGCCGCGCTTGGCGAGGTCCGTCAGCAGCGAGAGCTGGCTCTCCTTGTTCGCCCCCGTGCCGTGCAGGACGATGACGACCGGGCGGCGGCCTGGCGTTTCAGCGCGCTTCAGCAGCACGCCCGGCACGCGCACGCCCGCCTCCGCCGCGAAGGAGAAGTGCGTTGTGCGCAGGCCGTTCGTGCCGGCGGGTGGCTTGACCTCGGGGGCCAGCTCGACGCGCGGGCGGTCGAGGAGCTTGAGGAACGCGGCGCGGGTGTCGGCGGGTTCGGCGGCAGAAGAAGAGACAGCCCCGAGCCACAGTGCCAGCAGCCCGGCAACACGGCTGCCCCAACGGGGCAGAGGAATACAGCCCAGGGTTGCGCGCAGCGCTACCCTGGGTGACGAACAAAAATGGAAACTCCGCCCTGAAGGGGCGGCGGAATGGCTCTGAGGACGTTCCTTCGCCCCTTCAGGGCTTAACCCGCTCCGGCCGGAAACCCAGGGTAGGCTCCGCTGCGCTTCGCCAACCCTGGGCTGTATTCCGCCACCCCGTTGGGGTGTGGACTGGAGGCGGCCACCGTGACCAAGCCGGAGAACTGCACTCATCCGGTAATCTTCCGGTAAATCTCGCCCTCGTTCATCGTCGCGCGCTCGGGGCGGCCCTTGTAGCTGTAAACCATATTCTCGTGGTTGATGCCGAGCAGGTGAAGAATCGTCGCGTGCAGGTCGTGGACGTGCAGCCGGTCCTCGACGGCGTAGAGGCCGAACTCGTCGGTCGTGCCGATGACCTGGCCGCCTTTCACCCCGCCGCCGGCCATCCACATCGTGAAGCCGGTCGGGTTGTGGTCGCGGCCCGTGCCCTTTTCGCTCATGGGCGTGCGGCCAAATTCGCCGCCCCAGATGACGAGCGTCGAATCGAGCAGGCCGCGTGACTTCAAGTCCTTCAGCAGGCCGGCGATGGGCTGGTCGGTCTCGTGGAAGCGGTCGCCGTGGTTCTTCTCGATGCCGCTGTGCGCGTCCCACTTGCTGCCCGCGCCGCTGTAAAGCTGCACGAAGCGCACGCCGCGCTCGACGAGCCGCCGCGAGAGCAGGCACATGCGGCCGAAGGGCGCGGCCACGGAGTCATCCATGCCGTAGAGCTTCTTGGTCGCCTCGGTTTCCTTCGAGAGATCCACCGCGTCGGGCGCCTCCGCCTGCATGCGAAAGGCCAGTTCGTAGGCGGCGATCCGGGCGTCGAGTTCCGACTGCTGCGGGCGCGCCGTGGCGTGCTGGCGGTTGACGGCGTTGAGGAAGTCCAGCTTGCCGCGCTGCTGCTCGTCGCTGACGCCTTCGGGCGTGTTGAGGTTCGCGATGGGTTCGTTGCCCGGCAGGATGCGCGTGCCCTGATAGACGGCGGGCATGAAGCCGGCACCCCAGTTGCGCGGGCCGTTGGTGACGGTGCTGTTGCTGTCCTGCATCACCACGAAGGCCGGCAGGTTCTGGTTCTGCGTGCCGAGGCCGTAGCTCACCCATGCGCCGAGCGAGGGCCGGCCCGCGAGGATGGAGCCGGTGTTCATCTGGCAGACGCCGTTGGAGTGGACGATGCCGTTGGCCCAGCAGGAGCGGAGCACCGCGATGTCATCCGCGCACTCGGCGACGTGCCTGCACCAGTCGGAAATCCAGAGGCCGGCCTGGCCGTATTGCTGCCACTTCCGCTGGTCGGGGAAGATGGGCGAGTTGATTTCGCCCATCGCGGTGATGAGGCCCTTGGTGAAGCTCGGCGGCAGGGGCTTGCCCGCGTGCTTCTTCAGCGCCTCCTTCGGGTCGAAGCTGTCGAGGTGCGACGGCCCGCCCTCCATGAAGAGGAAGATGACGCTCTTGGCCTTCGCGGCGTAGTGCGCGAGCGGCGCGACGGCGGGTGCGGCGCGCAATGGATTCTCCGCGAGCAGCGAACTCAACGCCACCGCGCCAAAGCCCGCGCCGGTCTTGGAGAGGAAGTCGCGGCGGGAAACCGCCCAGTCAACTTGGTTGCAGCCGTATTTTTTCATGGGTTAGTCCTCGAAAATTTCTACCAGCGCCAGCTTCAGGCCCGGCAGCAGCGGCGTGGTGAGCTTCTGCCGGCCGCGCACAGTCGCGACCGGCTCGCTGATGTTTTCCGCAAAGCGATAGACCACGACTTCCTTGCGCTCCTTGTCCACGAGCCAAAGTTCCTTCACGCCGGAGCGGGCATAGACGCGGAGCTTGGACCCTTTGTCCAGCCGGGCCGTGCTGCGGGAGAGCACTTCAACCACGAGGTCCGGCGCGCCGATGGGGCCTTGCTTGGTGAGGATGTTCAGCCGCTCGTTCGAGATGAAATACACGTCCGGCTGGTGGACGTTCACGAAGTCGAGTTGCACGTCGCTGGGCGCGATGTTGACTTTGCCAAGCGGATGGTCGCGCAGGAAGTAGCGGATGAGGGAGGCGATGTTGAGCGCAACGCTCTGATGGTAGAACTCCGGTGATGGCGTCATGTAGAGCTTCCCTTCGACGAGCTGGAAGTGCGGCGGTCCCTCCGGCAAGTCCCGGTAATCATCCGCCGTCAGCAAGTCTTCGGTCGTCTTCAGCATCGCTGGCAAAGTAGTTCCGCCCGTCGCGTTCCGTCAAACCCGCCCGCCTCAATCCACATACACAAACTCGTTCGCGTTCAGCAGCACATGGCAGAGGTCGGCCATCGCGCTGGCGCGGGTGGTCGCGGCGGCCTTGGCTCCGCTGGGCTTGGGCTGGATGTCGTTGGCGTGCTTCGAGGCGTCCTTGTAGGAGCTGGGCTTGGACTCGAACTGCCAGAGGCCGACCGTGGCCGGGTTGACCGACGCCTCCGCGCCGAGCAGCAAATCATCCTGCTTCAACGCACCGGTCGAGAGGCGCACGTCGTCAATCATGCCGTCGAAGCCGCCCCCCTTGCCGGCACGGCCGCCGATGCTGAGGGAGAGCGGATTGGCGAAGCCGCTGGTGATCTTGTGCGGCACCTTCGCGATGGAGAGCGGCTCGTCGTCGTTGGACAAATCCTTCACGTAGAAGGTGACTTCGCCGGGCGCGCTGGCGGTGGCGAGCTTCACGCTGGCCGCGACCGAGTAGGGCTTGGCCAGCGCGAGCACCTGGTCGGAGAAGATGGCCTCCTCGCCGAAGCTGCCGTCCTGCTTCACGCCGATGATCTGGAGCACGAGCGTCTGCGGCTTGCGGCGCGAGGCGGCCCCGGTGATGGCGAAGCCCCAGCCCGGCTTCTTGGAGTCGCCGCTCCACTTGGCGGCGATGGTGCGGACGGCGGCCGTGGCGTCCACGGTGCGGGCCAGGATGTTCGCCTCGAGGGTGAAGTCACCGGCGGGGAAGCTCGGGCTGTCCGGCACCGACAGCGCCTCGCCGCCCATGTCCGGCGCGATGACAGCGGCGACGCCGTCGCGGTAGGGCATCTTCTCCGCCGCAAATCCCTTGGCGCTGGCGGCCACATTCTTCCCGCCCAGGCGCTCCTTCTGGGAGTTCAGGAACTGCAGGGCGGCGGCGCGCTCGGCGGTCTTCGGCTCGCGGCTGAAGGCGAGGCGGTAGGCGGCGTTGACCATGTCCTCGTCGCTGCTGGGATGCTCCTGCTCCAGCCGCTTGGCGAAGGCCCGCGCGTGCCGGAGCATCATCTGGCTGTTGAGCAGCAGGAGCGCCTGCGGCGGCGTGGTGGTGACGTTGCGCTGCGCCACGCTCTGGAACGGCTCGGCGAGGTCGAAGACGTTGAGCAGCGGGTCCGGTGCGTTGCGGAGCCACTTGCTGTAAATCGAGCGGCGGGGCGTGAGCTGGTCGGTGCTCGGGCCGCCGGTGGATTCGAGCTTCAGCTCGCCGGTGACGGCGAGGATGGCGTCGCGGATCTGCTCGGCTTCCAGGCGGCGAATGGGGAAGGAGGAGAGGAGCCTGTTTTCAGGGTCCACGCTGCGGGCGCGAGAGTGATTAGTAATTAGTGGGGTATCGGACTTCGCCGCCGACTTATCACTAATTACTAAATACTGACTACTCGCCTGCCGATACGTGGCGCTCGTCACCATCAGCCGGTGCATCGCCTTCAAGCTCCAGCCCTGCTCGACGAACGTGGCGGCCAGCCAGTCGAGCAGCTCGGGGTGCGACGGCTGCTCGCCGAGCTTGCCGAAGTCACTCGCGTTGGCGGCGAGGCCGCGGCCAAAGTGACCCTGCCAAAGCCGGTTCACCAGCACGCGCGCGGTGAGCGGGTTCTGCGGGGAGGTCAGCCAGCGGGCCAGCTCGCTGCGGCGGCCGGTGGAGTTGGGCAAGGGCTTCACCGTGGCGGGCTGCTCGTCCAGCACGCTCAGGTAGCCCGGCTCGACCGGCTGCCTGTCCTTGCCCTTGGGCAGGAACGTCGGCGGGGCGACGGGGCCGACATCCGTGGCGCCGTAGTTGGGCGGCAGCGGCGCGGGCTTGAGGTGGTCGAACGCGGTGAGCTGCTTGCGCAGCGCGATGACGCGCTCCTTGGCCTCGCCCTTGAGCTTCGTGTCGAGCTTGGTGAACTCGTGCGCGACCTGCCGGTAGGCCAGCTCCGCGATCTGGTGCTCGTGCGGCGTGCGCTGCGCGACAGGCTTGAGGATGTCCGCGCGGATGTCCTCGACGAACATTTCAATGGAGCTTTTCTCCGTGTTCTTGCGGGTCTGGGCCAGCAGCGACTCGATCTCGGCGCGCAGGTCGGCGGTGGCCGCCTCCCACTTGGCGAGCTTGGCCTCGTAGGCGACCCGCTCGGCCGGCGTGGCCAGCGTCAGGTCTTCGCGCGGGAGCAGCGGCGTGAAGAACGCCTGGAAGCGGTAGTAATCCTTCTGGAGCAGCGGGTCGAACTTGTGGTCGTGGCACCGCGCGCATTGCAGGCCCACGCCGAGGAACGCGTCCGCCGAGGTGTCGGTGATGTCCTCGAGGATGCGCTGCCACTGCCCGCGCACGTCGCGGTTGTTGTATTCGTAGATGCCCGCGCGGAAGTAGCCGGTGGCGACCAGGTGTTCCGGGTTCCGGGTTTCGGGTTTCGCGTTGAAATACAGCTCGTCGCCTGCGAGCTGCTCCGTGACGAACTGGTCGTAGGGCTTGTCCGCGTTGAGCGACTTCACCACGTAGTCCCGGAAACGCCACGCATCCTGACGGTAGCCGTCGGCACGGTAGCCGTCGGACTCGGCGTAGCGCACGAGGTCGAGCCAGTGGCGCGCCCACTTCTCGCCGTAGCGCGGGCTGGCCAGGAGCTTGTCCACCAGCTTCTCATAGGCGTCGGCGGACTTGTCGGCCAGGAACTGCTCCAGCTCGAAGGGCGTCGGCGGCAGGCCCGTGAGGTCGAAGTGAACGCGGCGCGCGAGCGTGACGCGGTCGGCGGGCGGGGAGAGACTCAGTTGGTTCGCGCGGAGCTTCTGGAGGATGAAGGCGTCTATCGGGTTCGAGTGATTAGTAATTAGTGATTGAGTGTTTAGTGGGGAACGGTTGGCCCGTTCGCCCTTGGCCTCATTACTAATCACTTCCTTACTAATTACTCCTTTCAACACCGGCACCCCCGGTTTTCGGACGGGCACAAACGCCCACCACTGCCGGTCCTCGTCCGTGATCTTCCCGCGCCGGACAGCCTGCTTCTCGCCGCCGGACTCGGGCATCGGCGCGCCGAGCTTCACCCACTTCTCCAGGGCCGCGATCTGGTCCGAGCCGAGCTTCTTGTTCTTCGGCGGCATCTGCAAATCGGGGTCCGTGTAGCGCACGGCCTTGATGAGGAGGCTTTTCTCCAAGTCGCCGGGCACCACGGCGGGGCCGGTGTCGCCGCCCTTGTGGATGGCGGCGGCGGAGTCGAGCGCCAGGCCGCCCTTGAACTTCTTCGCCTCGTGGCTGTGGCACTCGAAGCACGCGCCCGCGAGGATGGGCTTCACCGTCTGCTCGTAAAACGCAAGGTCGGCGGCGGTGGGTTTGGCACTGGCCGCACGGGCCGGGACAGCGGTGCAAAGCAGCAGGGCGGGCAGCAGCGCCACGGTTGAAAACGGCAGGTTCATTGCGAGCTTTTGACGCCCGCGAGTATGCACGGGATTCGCCGGGTGTCAGTAGCTCTTTGGGGCTGTGCGCCAAGCCCCGCCGCCGCCCGTCACGCGAGCGGCAATTCCGCGCCGCCACCCGCCGGCTGGGCCGGGGCTTCGGCGGGAACTGCCGGCTTTGCCGCGACGGCGGACTGCACCGGCAGCGGCGCCTTGGGCGCCTCGATCAACACCAGCGCGGGCCGCAGCATCTGGCCTTGGAACGTGTAGCCGGTGGCCACCGTCTCGAAAATCTTCGCGTCGTCGGGGATGTCCTTGCGCCCGTCCGCCGTCTGGTGCTGGCCCGGCTCGAAGCCGTCGCCCGCCGCCGGCGCGAACGCCACCAGGCCCACGCGGCGCGCGGCGTCGCGGCAGGCGTTCTGGAAGTGCGCGAGCTGCTCCATGAGGTTCGGCTGGCCGGAGTGCTTCGCCGCGCGGTGGAGCGCATAGACGTGGTCCAGCACGCGCACGAGCACCTGGAGCCAGTCGGTCTCGGCGCGCTTGAGCTTCTCGACTTCGAGCCGCAGCGTGGCCTTCTCGGAGTCGCTGGCCTGCTTCATGAAGTCGGCGAAGCGCAGCGCCTCGGCGGACATCTCCTCGGAAACCTGCCGGGCGGACTCGATGGCCTTGGCGTTGTGCTCCTGCACGTTCTGCCACTGCGCGGTGGCGATGGTGATCTGGTTGGCGACCCGCTCCAGGTTTTGGATCTGGTTGGCTGCGGACTGAAGCTTCTCCAACTCCTCGAGCCTGGTCGCGTTCTGCGCGTCCGTCAGGAAGGGAAGAATGGCGACCCAGGCCGCGCTGCCGACCGCCACCAACGCCAGCACGCCCATCCAGATGTTGATGGGATGCTCGCTCTTCTCCACGACCCACCAGGCGAAATAGTCCAAGGCCGCCGCGCTCACCAGACACACGACGAGCGAAAGGGACGGCCAGCGGGCCATGCGGGTTTCCGGTCGGTCACTCATGGCGGCGGAGGGTAGGGCGAAGCCGCAAAGTTCAAAGCGCAAAGTTCTCCCGCTGCCCGCGCGGGGTTCCCGGCCATCTCCGCGCTTGTGCCGGTCCTGCCGGGCGCATAGCTTTTTGCCGCGTGATGACCATCTTGCTGGCCGAAGACGAGCCGCAGACGGCCCAGTTGATTGAGTTCAAGCTCAAGCAGGCGGGCTTCAAGGTCGTCCATGCCACCGACGGCGAGAAGGCCCTCGCGCTCGTCGGTCCCGCCCAGCCCGCGCTCATCCTGCTGGACGGCCTCATGCCGGTGATGGACGGCTTCGAGGTGCTGCGCCGGCTCAAGGAAGACCCGCGCACCCGGCCCATCCCCGTCATCATGCTCACCGCCCGCGCGCGCGACAAAGACGTCGTCACCGGCCTCGAACTCGGCGCGGCGGACTACATGATCAAGCCCTTCAGCCCCTCCGAACTCGTCGCCCGCGTGCGCAAGGTGCTCGGCCCGGCGGCGGAGCCGAAGCCAGGCGAGGCGCCGCGCTGACCGCAAGCGGCCTTGCATTCCCTTCCCGCTGAAGGAACAGTCCCGCCATGCAACTGGCCATCTCCTCCGGCGTCGCCGCGCGGTTGTCGCCGCAGGATGCCGCGTTGCGGCTGGCCATCGGCCTGTTCGTGTCGGAGGAGGCCACGCTGGGGCAGGCGGCGGAAACCGCCGGGCTGACGCAGGCGGATTTTCTCCGGGAGCTGGGACGGCGGCGCATTCCCATCCACTACGGCCGTGAGGAGCTGGCGGAAGACCTGCAAACGCTGGCCTTGCCCGACCGGCGATGATTGTCGTCTCGGACACCTCGCCGCTGACGGCCCTGCTGACGGTGGGCGAGGCCGGATTGCTGCCGCGCTTGTTCGCGGAGGTGGTCATTCCCGAGGCCGTGCAGGCGGAACTGTTGCGCAGCCATCCGCAACTGCCGGACTGGCTCCGCGTGCGCGTCGTTGGCGACCGGCATCAAGTCAGCCGGTTCGCGGAAGTCGTGGACGCGGGCGAGGCCGAGGCCATCGCGCTGGCGCTGGAGCTGCGCGCCGACCGCGTGTTGATGGACGAGCGGCGGGGCCGGCGGCTGGCGGGGCAGCAAGGTTTGCGCGTGGTGGGCCTGCTCGGTGTCGTGCTGCTGGCGCGGCAGCAGCGGCTCATTCCCTCCGCCTGCGCCTTGCTTGAACGACTGGATCGCGAGGCCGGTATGTATCTGGCCAAGGATGTGCGCGAGACTGCGTTGCGAACGGTCGGAGAGTGAACCAGCCCATGACCATCTGGGACCTCCACGTCCACCTGTCCGGCGTCCCCGGCGCGACGCCCGCCGAGCGCATGGGGAACCTCCTCGCCCTCGCCGACCGCATGGGCATTGAGCGGCTGTGCGTTTACATGGGCATCCCGTGGTCGCGCGACCCGAAACCCGACACCTTCCGCAAGGAAAACGACCAGGTGCTCGAAGCCATCGGCAAGTTTCCCGACCGCACGTTCGGCTTCGTCTATCTCAACCCGAAGCACGTCGAGGAAAGCCTCGCCGAGCTGGACCGCTGCGTCGCGCGCGGGCCGATGGTCGGGGTGAAGCTCTGGGTCGCGAAGGAGTGCCGCGCCGCCGAGCTGGACCCCATCATCCAGCGCGCCGGTGAGTTGCAGGCCGTCATCTTTCAGCACACCTGGCTCAAAGTTGGCGGCAACGACCCCGGCGAGTCCACGCCGTTCGATCTCGTGGAACTCGCCGCGCGCCACCCGCGCACGCCCATCATCTGCGGCCACACCGGCGGCGATTGGGAGCGCGGCATCCGCGCCATCCGCGCGAGCAAGAATCTCCACGCCGACCTCGCCGGCTCCGACCCCGTCGCGGGCTACACCGAGATGGCCGTCCGCGAACTCGGCGCGGACCGCATCCTCTACGGCAGCGACGCCGGGGGCCGCAGCTTTGCCTCGCAGCTTGGCAAAGTCCTCGGCGCGCAAATCCCCGACGCGGCGAAGCAGCTCATCCTCAGCGGCAATCTGAAGCGGCTGCTGACGCCCATCCTCCAACAGAAAGGCATCAAGGCATGAACCATTCTGAGCGAACCCAAAGATTTGAGGCGGACAAAGATAGCGGCCGCCCATCTTTGTCCGCCCCAAATCTTTGGGCTTCTCCTCGGAGGGTGGAAAGCGACGGGCGGGTGGCGGAATCGAATGGTTTCAACCCGTCGCGACGCACGTTCCTCAGCGCTTCCATTGTCACCGCCGCGTTCGTCTCGCAAACGCTTCCCGCTGCCGAATCAAAGTCGCCATCCCCCGCCCTCATTGACACCAACCTCACCCTCTCGCGCTGGCCGTTCCGCCGCTGCCCGCTGGACGAGACGCCCGCACTCGTCGCCAAGCTCCGCGAGCATGGCGTGACGCAGGCGTGGGCCGGCACGTTCGACGGCCTGCTGCACAAAGACGTTGGCTCCGCGAACGCCCGCCTCGCTGCCGAGTGCCGCGCGCACGCGGGCCTGCTCGTGCCCTTCGGCTCCGTGAATCCCAAGCTGCCCGACTGGGAGGAGGAGTTGCGCCGTTGCACCGAGATCCACCGGATGCCCGGCATCCGCCTGCACCCGAACTACCACGGCTACAAACTCGACGACCCCGCCTTCGCCCGGCTGCTCGCGCTCGCAGCGGAGAAGAAGCTCATCGTCCAGCTCGCCGTCATCATGGAGGACGAGCGCACGCTGCATCCGTTCGTGCAGGTGCCGCCCGTGGACACCGCACCGCTCGCCGACCTGCTCAAGAAAACTCCCGGCCTCCGGCTGCAACTGCTCAACACCTTCCGCACGCTGCGCGGCGAGCCGTTGCTCCGCCTCGCCGCCGCCGGCGCGCACGTTGAGATCGCCACGCTGGAGGGCGTCGCTGGCGTGGCGAACCTGCTCAAGCAACTCCCCGTCGAGCGCCTCCTCTTCGGCTCGCACGCGCCGCTGTTCTACTTCGAGAGCGCCGCGCTCAAGCTCAAGGAATCCGTCCTCACGCCCGATCAGGATCGTGCCATTCGCAGCAGCAACGCCCTGCGCCTCCGCGCCTGACCGTAGCTCGACATTCCAATGTCGAGTTCAGCGGCGGCGGCTCAACCAACTCGACATCGGAATGTCGAGCTACGGGCAATTCCCGCCTGACGCACACCAATTTCCGGCGAGGTGTTCCGCCGCCCGGCTCGTCAGTCATACACGTCTCGACATGCACTTGCCGCGCCAGTTCCGCCCTTCGCTGATGGGAACCATTCTTCTGGTTCTCGTCTGGCTTTGCCCTGTCGTCCGCGCGTCGCAACCCGCGCCCGTTCCACTCGCCGAACTCCGCACCGCCGTTACGAAGGCCCTGCCGCTGTTGGAGCGCAGTTCCGCCTTCGCGTTGCAGGAGCGCGCGTGCTTCACCTGTCATCACGGCGCGCACCCGTCGCTCGTGCTCAATGACGCGTGGGCGCGCGGCTTCGGCATCAACACGAACAACTTCGAGGACCAACTGGCTCGCGCATATCTCGGGCTGATCGAGGACCGCCCGCGTTTCAAGGACGGCTGGTCCATCGCCGGCACGGCGGACGGTCCGGGCACGGCGTTGTGGATGCTGGAAGTCGCCGGCTGGAAGCCCGACGCCACCACGGTGGCGGCGGCGGAGTTCTTCCTCGACCAGAACAAGAACCTCGACCACTGGGTGCCGCCCATGAAACGCCCGCCCACGGTGGGCAGCGAGTTCACCACCACCTACCTCGTCCTGCGCGGCCTGCGGAGCCAGAGCTTGCCGGAGCTGGCCATGCGCACCCGCACGCGCACCGCCGCCGCCGGGCAGTGGCTGCTGACCGCGGTTGCCCGCAACACCGAGGACAGCGTGCATCGCCTCCGCGCGCTGCACTTGCTGGACTTGGACGAGGCAGCCTTGAAGAAGGAGGCCGCCGAACTGCTCGCCGTTCAGGCGGCGGACGGCGGCTGGCCGCAGAAGCCCGACACCGCCAGCGACGCCTACGCCACCGGCACCACGCTCGCCGCGCTCTTCGACACCGGGGCGCTCGGCTTGAAGGACGCCGCCTTCCAGCGCGGCCTGCGCTACCTGCTCCAGTCGCAGGCGGCCGACGGCTCGTGGCACGTCCGCAAGCGCACGCACGACGTGCAGCCGTTCTTCGACAGCTCGTTCCCGCACGGCGTGGACCAGTTCATTTCCATCTCCGCGACGAGCTGGGCGAGCTACGCGCTCCTTCGCGCCGTGCCCAAGACGGAGAGAAAGCCTTACCTCGTCACGCACCCGCAGGCCGTCGCCCGCGTGCTGGCGAGCGCGAGGCCGAATGCCGAGCAGCACTTCACCGAGGAGCAGTTCGCCTTCTTCCGCGAGAAGATTGAGCCGGTGCTGACCGCTCAGTGTTACGAATGTCATTCCGCCTCGGCGAAGAAGCTCAAGGCCGGCCTCCATCTCGACACGCGCGGCGGCCTCCTCACCGGCGGCGACAGCGGCCCCGCACTGCGCCCGAGCGACCCTGACCGCAGCCTGCTCTTCCGCTCGCTCACCAGCGACCGGCTCGAACTCATGCCGCCCAAGCACAAGCTGCCCGCCGCCGTCATCGCCGACTTCCGCAAGTGGATTGAGATGGGCGCACCCGACCCGCGCACGGAGGGCACTGCAACGCCTGCCAGTTACAAATAGCTCTTCCGCCTCACGCAAAGGACGCGAAGGCCGCAAAGGAGGGCGGTGTGTGAATGGATCATTCGGCGCCTCACTCTTTTCCTTTGCGTCCTCTGCGTCCTTTGCGTGAGGCGGAAACAACTGCCCAACTATCGTCCCGCCCGCCGCGCCCAGCGGAGTTTGGCGGGCGACGAGCGTGGGTTGTCGCGGCGTTCTTCCGTCGTGGGCCGGATGACTTCCGGGGAAATCTCCGCGTAAACGCCGTCGCGCAAGCCCGCCTCGAACGCCTTCTTTACCCGCCGGTCCTCGCCGGAGTGGAACGTCAGCACCGCCACGCGCCCGCCGGGGTTGAGGCACGCGGGCAGATGCCGCAACAGCGTGTCCAGCGCGCCGAACTCGTCGTTCACCGCGATGCGCAGGGCTTGGAAGACACGGCGCACGGTCAGGTCGGTGTCGTCCTTGTTCAAGCGCGGCAGCGCGGCGCGGATGGCGTCGGCCAGCTCGCGCGTGGTCGTGAAGACGCGGCCCGCCAGCGCGACGGCCAGTTCGTTCGCGCGCGGTTCGTCAGCGTTGGCGTGAAGCAAATCCGCGAGCGCATCCGGTGAAATCTTCGCGAGGAACGCGGACGCCGGCTGGCCGCGTTGCGGGTTCATCCGCATATCCAAGGGGCCTTCGCCCTTCGTGGAGAAGCCGCGAGCCGGATCGTCGAGCTGCATCGAGGACACGCCAAGGTCCGCGAGGATGCAGTCGGCTCCGGTCATTCCGCATTCCGCATTCCGCGTTCCGCGTTCTGCGAGCGCCTGCGGCAGGCCGGCGAAGTTGCTCCGCACGGCGGTGAACGACTCCGGCCCAAAGCCCGCCTCGCGCAAGCGCGCCTCCGTCTTCGGCAACTCCACCGGGTCCGCGTCGAGGCCGAGCAGGTGGCCGCTGGGCTGGAGCCGCGCGAGCAGTTCGCGCGCGTGGCCGCCGTAGCCGAGCGTGCAATCCACCGCCAGCTCGCCCGGCTGTGGCCCGAGCACGGCCAGAATCTCCGCGACCATGATGGGCCGGTGCGTGCCGGCCGGCGTCTTGCCCGACGCGAGCACCTTGGCGACCGTCTCCGCGTAACGCTGTGGGTCGCGCTCCTTGTATTTCTCCTCGAACCGGCGCGGGTTCTTGCCCGAGTAACGCGGTCGGCGACGGTGCGGCGGCGCCGGAGAAGAAGAGTCGGGGGAAGGAGTAGAAGCATGGTCTTCGCGCACGCCTCCGAGTCTGCATTCGGGCATCGGATTCCGCAATCTGCGCGAAGTCCTTGAAGATGTGAGCAGAACCTTTCACCCTCCCGAAAGATAGGTAGCACGGCGAAAACACTCGGAAACTAAGCTATGGCCAGGAAACCAAGATGGACCACCGCCTCCTACAGCAGCGGAGTCGTGACTATCGACTTGTTCTCGTGGGACTACTTTGGAGATTTCGTCTACGACATAATGCTCCAGTCACCCTCGTTTATCTATCGTGGGCACCGATGTGACAACTGGCTGCTTGAGCCTACTTTGGATCGGATGCTTAGAAAGAGGCATGGCCATCTCAATGCAAAGGATGTCGAAGCGCAGTTGAATCGCTTTAAGTATGCAGCCCGAGGCAGACGTGGGTCCAATCCGCCAGAAATGAAAGCTGAAAATGACTGGTGGGCGCTTGGACAACACCATGGACTGGCGACTCCACTGCTCGATTGGACGGCCTCTCCCTACGTTGCGGCATATTTCGCTTTTTGTAACACGAACGTCGATGACACGAAGAAGCGCGTTGTGTTTGCCCTTGCTCAAAACGCCGTAAGAACAAAAGGCGAATCCCTACTTCAGACGCCCCAGGCAGGCACCCTGACAACGCATCTCGAATTCTTCAAACCTCTGTCCGATGAGAACTCTCGTCTCGTCAACCAAGGGGGGCTGTTTACACGTGTGCCCCTTGGGGTTGATGTCGAGAAGTGGGTCAAGCAGCACTTCAGCGAGGAAAAGCGCCATTGGATACTGATAAAACTCCAAATCCCATCATCGAATCGCGAACAGTGTTTGCGAGAGCTCAACAGGATGAACATCAATCACCTCACGCTCTTTCCTGACCTCTATGGGGCGTCTGCTTTTTCCAACATGACTGGAGCAATCAAGGCCTACTAACCGCTCCGGCACTGGGATTTGCAAATTGAAGAGGGCCAACTCGACCTCAAATTCAAAACGGAATCTGGTTCAGCGTGTAGTGCGCCGTGTCATTCCGCAGCGGTTCGCCCCGGTGGTTCTTCAAGCCCAGCGCGCGGAGCATGATGACGTGGCGAGCTTTCATGCCTTCCAAGGTCAGGCGCACGGTGAGTTTGTCGGGGGCGACCTCGGCCTTCAGCACGCGCACGGGCGGGCCGGGGATTTTCTCGTCGCGGTCCTTCTCGGGCGCGTTGTGTTTGCCGTCGTAGGCGTAGGTGTATTGCGTCGCGTCCCAGTTCTCGGCGTCGCCGGCGAGCTTGGAGTCCACGGGCTGTGTGAAGGCCACCTCAAAGCCGTTCGTGCGCGCGGCCACGGTCTTGAACTCGAAGGGCACGCGCCCGGAGAACTTCACGCGGTCCAGCGAGTGCGGCTGCGGCGCGATGCTCGTCCAGTGCCCGAAGCGCAGCCCGCCCACGTAGAGCCGCGAGTCTGGCCCGTAGGCGAGGCGGTTCACGCCGGACGCGAAGCCCCGCACGAACGGCAGCACCGCGCCCTGCCACTGGCCGTTGACCTTCTCCAGCGCCACGCGCACGACGCTCGCGTTCTGGAACTCGCCCACGAGCATCTGCCCGCCGAACGGCCCGAAGCGGAAGTCGCCGACGGTCGCGAGGCCGCTCGCCGACCGCACCCACGCGTAGGGAAACCACACGGCGGGCGGCGTGAAGTTCGCGTCGCCGTCGAAGTGCGCGGGCGGCGACGGCGACGAGCTGGGGTGGCCGTAGAAATTTGTGGCCTGAAGATGGTTCAACTTGTTCGCCGCAATCCAGTGGCCCTGGTTGTCGGTCATGAAGAGGTCGCCGCGGAATTCGCCGAAGCCATTGGGCACGCGCAGGCCGGAGCAGAACGGGTCCGTGCGCCACACGTCGGTGAAGGGAACTTCGCCGGTGTTCGCCGGGTGCGGGGAAATTTTCAGGCACCAGCCCATCGCGGGGACTTCGCGCATTGCGCGGTGACCTGTGATGAGCGCGCCGAGGATGCCGCTCTCGTCCACGAGCGGCCCGGTGGCGAAGGAGTGGTAGTTGCCGGTGTAGCCCCACGCGTCGCTCACGCATTCGAAGACATCCGCCACGCCGTCGCCGTCCGCGTCGCGCAGGCGCGTCAACTCGCACTTCTGCATCACGTAAATCGCGCCGCCCACCACGCGCAGGCCACCCGGCTCGTTGAGGCCGCGCGCGAACCGCCGCCACCGCGCCGCCTTCGCGTCGCCCGTCGCGCCCTCGACGATGAAGACCTCGCCCTGATAGGTCGCGATGGCGAGGTTGCCGTCGGGCAGGAAGTCCATGCCCGCGACGGTGAGCTTCAGTTCCCTCGGCACGGGGAAATGCTCGACGGTGTAGAACTCATCGCCGCCCGGCTTGTCGGTGAAGTTCGGGTCGGGGAGGAAGATAGGCGGCGGCGGGCGCGTGGCGGAGGGCGTGGGCAATTTCTCCAGCGGCCTGGCAAGCTGCTTCGCCAGCGCGCTCGCGGCGTTCAAGTCCGCGACCACGGCGGAGGCGACTTCAAACGTCTGCGGCTGTTCATTCGGCGGAATGGCGACGCGCAGCGCGACCTTGCGGCCAGTGACGATGTTGGTGACGAGCGCGGACCAAGGCCCCTTGCCGTCGCGCTCGGAGTTGAGGATTTCCGTGACTGGCGCGCTGCTGACCACGGGGAGGAAGTTGCCGCCCGGCAGCCCGCGCAGCACGGCGACGAGCACGCCCGCCGGCGTGCGGATGCCCTGCGCGCCGGAGACGCCGAAGATGTTGACCGGGTCGCCGGGTTCGTCGTGCGCGTTGAGGCGGACACGGCGGGCGAGCGGCGCGACTTCAAACCGACGGATGATGACGTTGTGCCCGCCGACCTGCTCCAGCCTCGGCGACTCGATGACGGCGACCGGCGCGTCGCCGGGCGGATACAGTTCATACACGAACGCGGTCGCGCCGCCCGCCGTGCTGTGGCCGGCGAAGCGCGTGAGCGGCCCGGGCGTGTCCGCCGCGACGGCGTCGAAGACCCACGGGCTGCGCGCGAGGCCGCCCCAGAGGCGCGTGCCGGTGAAGTCGCACACGAAGCGCGTGGACGTGCCGTTGTAGGGCGGGCCGTAGAGGTTGAGCGAGTCGCCGCGCCAGACGGTGTGCGTGCGGAGGAGCTGCGCATCGAAGGCGAGGTGGAGGTTCGTGGTGAGCGGCACGACGATGCTGCGGCCGGACTGCGCCATCGGCGCGCGGCGGAACGGGAGGTCCGACGGGTCGTGGAAGGCGGGGACGGCGGGCGCGGGCTTGGGCACTGGCGCGGGTGTTTGGGCGGAGGCGGAAACGGCGAGCAGCAACGTGGCAAGGGCCGTGCCGGCGACTTGCAGTCGCCGCCCGAAGCGTGCTGGTGACAATACGCCGTGGACTTGCTGTGGCCCACGGACGGCGACTGGAAGTCGCCGGCACGGGCGGTGGGCGCGGGCGGGCGCGGTCAAAACCCAAGGCAGGTCGGTTGGGATTCGCACGCAGGCAGGGTAGCGCAACGCACTCCGGCGGCGAGCGGGAAGTGCGTAGCTCGACATTCCAATGTCGAGTTTTTGGGCCATGCGGAACTCGACATCGGAGTGTCGAGCTACGGGACGCTCGCCCCACCACGGCGGGTTTGCTACACTTTCGCCCCGTTGTGAACAAACGCGCCCTTGGCATCGCCGCCGCCATCCTGCTCTTCACCGGGTTGGTGACGTTGCAGGTGGTGAGCACAGGCAAGCCGCACTTGCCGCCGGCGGTCACGCTGCCGGACGGCTCGACGCTGCGGCTCGAACAGGTGAGCTACGGCAAGGAGCATTTCCGCCCCGGCGCCTGGTGGCATCCGCTCGCGCGACGGCTGCCGACGGATTGGCAACGGAAGCTGAAAATGGACGCCAACGCGGCGATGTCCACCGCCGAGCCGTCGTTGGGCGTGTGGCTGGGTTGGGACAAGGCAGACGCAAGTGGGATGGAGCAGTGGGACTTTGGCTTGGTGGACGAGCACGGCGTGGAGGTTCCGGTGCGGAGCCGGAGCAACCACGGGGCAACGCGTGCCGGCCTGCCACACTCGTTGGGCCGGGTGTTTCCCATCTTTCCTCGGCGCGGCTCGGTGATGACACTGCGCTTTCACGACCGGAAATCGGGCGGCGAACGGGAGCTGGCCGCATCGTTTGAGTTCGCCAACCCGGTGCGCGGCAAGTTCCCCGAGTGGCGTCCCCAGCCGATGCCAGCGGTCGTCAAGCAGGGCGACTTGGAAATCACCTTCAAGCGGTTGTTCGTCGGCGTGGGGTCGAACAGCAAGCCCGCTGCGGCGCGACCGGGCGAGGAGGCTTGGGCGCGGGCGGACTTCGACGTGAAGGAGCGTGGCACGTTGAGCGACGTGTGGTTCCCCGACGGCATCGAGCTGGCGGACGCGACGGGGAACAAGGTCCGGCAGAACTCGTGGTCCAGCGACACGCGGGGCGGCGCGGCGTATCTGCGCTGGCAGCCGTATCTCTGGCCCAGCGAGGCGGCGTGGAAGATCCGCGTCGAGTTCATGCGCAACGACAAGGCGGTGTTCAGCACGAACGAGTTGATCGCTGTGACCGGCCTCGTGCTGCCAGCGGTGGACAGCGTCATGGAGTTGAATCTTTCGACCAACCGCCTCGGGCACACGGTGCGGGTGCTCGGGCTGACGCACGGCAAGGGACAGTTCCCCAGCCGGAACCATTCGATGGGCGGCAACGGGATGCGCATCGAGGTGGATGTGTCGCCCGAACTCGGAACGGGCCGGCGGCTGACCATCATGGGCGTGCGCGATGACCAGGGCCGGAAGCTGGACAGCCGGGGCGCGGGCCGGAGCAGCAGCTTATATTCGTTCAGCTACGAGCCGAAGCCGGACGCGAAGAGCCTGGATTTCACGCTGGTTGTGCAGGAGGTGGTGACGGCGGAGTTCCTCGTGAAGCCGGAGCTGTTCAAGCCCGCGCCATCGCCGGGGAAGTGAGCGTCTTGGACTGCGCCGGCGAGCGCAGCGGCGACGGTGCTGTCGAGCGGGCGGGCGCACCACGCGGTTCGGGCGCTGGTCGCACGGGTTCGAAAGATTCGCTTTGACGGGGCGGGCGGCGGGGATTGAACTGGCAGCCAGCACAACATCCACTTGCACGCCATGAACACCTCCCTCTCCCGCCGTTCCGCCCTCGCCCGCGCGGCCACCGTCACCGCCGTGACCGCCGCGCTGGGCCAGCGCCTCACCGCCGCCGATGCCGCCGCGAAAATGAAGATCAACCACTCCGCCTGCAAGTGGTGCTACGCGAAGATCCCGCTCGATGACCTGTGCCGCGCCGGCAAGGCGTTCGGCCTGCAATCCGTCGAGCTGCTCGACCCGGCGGACTTCGCCACGGTGAAGAAGCACGGGCTGCATTGCGCGATGGTGAGCTTCCCGCAGAAGAACGGCATCGGGCGTATTGAGAAGGCCTTCAACCGCCTGGAGCATCACGACACACTCGTCGAGATTTACACCGAGCGCATCAAGCAGTCCGCGGACGCGGGCTTCAAGCAGCTCATCTGCTTCTCCGGCAACCGCGCCGGCCTCGACGACGAGACCGGCCTGAAGAACTGCGCGGTGGGCTTGAAGCGCATCCTCCCCCTCGCCGAGAAGCACGGCATCACCCTCGTCATGGAGCTGCTCAACAGCCGCGTGAACCACAAGGACTACCAGTGCGACAAATCCGCGTGGGGCGTTGCGCTCTGCAAGGCCATCGGCTCCGAGCGCTTCAAGCTCCTCTACGACATCTACCACATGCAGATCATGGAGGGCGACGTCATCGCCACCATCCAGCGCGACCACCAGTATTTCGCGCACTACCACACCGGCGGCGTGCCGGGCCGCAACGAGATTGACGACACGCAGGAGCTGAACTACCCGGCCATCATGCGCGCCATCCAGGCCACGGGCTACAAGGGCTACGTGGGCCAGGAGTTCATCCCCAAGCGCGAGGACAAGATCGCGTCGCTCAAGCAGGGCGTGCAGATTTGCACGGTGTGATACTGTGACCTCATGTCAACGCTGACCATTGAAGTGGCGGATGAAGTGGTCCGGGCCTCGGGCAAGACCCCGCAGGCGCTGGCGACCGGACTCAAGCTCGCGCTGGCCATCGAGCTGTTCGCCGACGGCAGGCTGTCGCTGGGGAAGGCCGCCGAATCGGTTGGCATGCACAAGCTCGACTTCATGGATGAACTGGCGAAGCGGCAAGTGCCGGTGATCAACTTGGCCCCCGACCAAATCGCCGACGAACTGCGTGATCCTTGAATCTGTCACTATTCGAACGGCGCTTCCCAGCGGCCATTCACACTCAACGGAACCCAAAAACAGCATGTGCCGATTACTGCTCGTCATCAGTCTGGCGCTGGTCTGGATCACCGCGCATGGTGCGACGAACGTCCCACCCCGCCTCGAACTCAAAAAGGAGCCGAAATTCCAGTCCACACCCAAGTATTGCCTGCTCACTTTGGGAACCAACAGCGCGCAGGCGTGGATGGTCGAAGACGGCCGACGCCTGTATGTGGATCGCAACGGGAACGGCGACCTGACAGACGATGGCCCGCCCATCGAGCCGAGCGACTATCGCGAGATTGGCGCTAACCGTTGGGACTTTGGATACCGCTTGAGTGCCATTGTTACGCCGGCAGGCGTGCGACACGCCAACTTGTTGCTCCGCCGTTGGAACTATGGCGACGCAACCGACAGCTACGGACTTTCGATCACTGTGGACGGGAAACTGCCCATGTATGCGGGGTGGTTTGGCACTTTCTGGTCAAGCAATCAAAATACCGCTCCCGTGATCCATTTCGCAGGGCCGTTCACACCAAGGATATTGCGCCGAGATGCGTTCACGATCGGTGAACGGGGCCAGCGGTTGAGTTTGTGCTTCATTCATCCAGGATCCGAGGCTGGCGCCGTCTCTCGACTTAGCATCGAGGCTCTGCCGCAGTTCGTCGTGCCGGAACTACAGATCGAGTGGCCGACCGGCCCTGGCCGCAAGCCGGTGCGCACCAGCCATTCGCTGTTGCAGAGATGCTGCTACTGGGAGTTTTACACTGAGGAATTTGCCTTGCCGACGGGCGTGCTTCCCGGTCAGGCAAAAGTGTCGGTGGCGATCCCCTCCGCCGCCGGACTTGAGTTGACCACGACCGAGATCGCCGTGCCCGTGGAAACGAAACCGAAACCGGGGCGATAGCTATGCAAGGTCCCGCCGACGTCCTTGCCGACAATTGAAACTTGCACTCCGCAACAACCGCACTTCCCATTCGCCTATGAAAACCTCCCGCCGTTCCGCCCTGAAATCCGCAGCCGCCTTGGCCGGCGCGTCCGTGCTCACCGCGTCCAAAGTCCGCGCCGCCGAGGCCGGGGACCACTACGTCGCGAAGAACGGGCGCATCAACCAGTCCTTCGTCACCTGGAACTTCCGCCCGCTGACCATTCCCGAGCTGGCGAAGCTCGCGGTGAAGTTCGGCGTGAAGTCCATCGAGTTGGTCGGCCCCGAGCACTGGCCGATGCTCAAGGAACTCGGCCTCAAGTGCGCCATCGCCGGCAGCCACGGGTTTGCCAAAGGCTTCGCGCAGCCGGACCAGCACGCGGAGTGTCTCAAGGTCTTGGAGCAGCGCATCGAGCAGTGCGCCGCGCACGGCGTCCCGAGCGTCATCAGCTTCTCCGGCTTCCGCAAGGGGTTGACCGTGGACGACGCGACGAAGAACACCATTGCCGGCCTCAAGAAGATCGCGCCCTTCGCGGAGAAGCACAAAGTCACCGTCGCGCTGTAGATGCTGAACTCGAAGGTGAACATCGAGATGAAGGGCCACCCGGACTATTTCTGCGACGACATGGACCTGAGCATCCGCATCCTCAAGGAAGTCGGCTCGCCCTACGTGAAGGTGCTCTACGACATCTACCATGTGCAGATCATGCACGGCGACGTCATCAGCCGGCTGCGCCAATACAAGGAGTTCATCGCGCACTACCACACCGCCGGGAATCCCGGCCGCGCGGAGATTGATGGCACGCAGGAGATCAATTATCCGCCCATCATGCGCGCGATTGCCGAGACGAAATACACCGGCTACGTGGGCCAGGAGTTCATCCCGGTGCGCGAGCATGTGAAGTCCATCAACGAGTCAGTGAAGATTTGCGACGTGTGACGGGCTGCCTGCCGGTCACACGAACTTGCCGGGGTTCAGGATGCCGCGCGGATCAAGGGCGCGTTTCACGGCGCGATGAAGCTGGCGCACGTCCTCGTTCGCAGCCAGCGGCCACCACGGTTTCTTCGCGAGGCCGATGCCGTGCTCGCCGGTGATGACGCCGCCCCAGGCGAGGATTTGCCGGAAGAGATCATCCAGCGCGGCGTCGGCGCGTGCGCGGTTGCCGGGCTGGGCGTAGTCCACCATGACATTGACGTGGATGTTGCCGTCGCCCGCATGGCCGAAGCACGCGACCGGGAGGCCGTGCCCCTGCTGAAGGCGCGCGGCGAACTTGAACAAGTCCTCCAGCCGCCCGCGCGGAACGGTGATGTCCTCGTTCAACTTGGCGAGACCGGTGTCCCGCAATGCGTAGCTGAACTCGCGGCGCAGGCCCCAGAGCGACTCGACGGCAGCACCACCAAAGGCGCGGTTCACGAAGATCGGCTGCTGCGCGGCGACCAGGTTCTCCACGTCCTTCAACTCCGCGCGGACGGAGCGTTCCTGGCCGTCGAGTTCCACGAAGAGAATCGCGCGGCAGCCGGCGAGCTGCTCGCTCTTGGTGCGTTTGTAAGCGGCGGCAAGCGTGAACTCGTCGGCAATCTCCAGCGCGCACGGCAGGAAGCCGGCCTTGAAAATGGCTGTGAGCGAGCGGGCCGCGCCGCGCGTGGTGTCGAAGCCGACGCCGAGCAACGCGCGATAGGGCGGCAGCGGCAACAGCTTCAGCGTGGCTTCAGTCACGACGCCAAGCAAACCCTCCGAGCCGACGAACACGCGGTGCAGGTCGAAGCCGGTCTTGTTCTTGTGGCAGCGGCTGCCGAGGCGGACGAGGCGGCCGTCGGCGAGCGCGACCTGCAGGCCCAGCACGTAGTCGCGGGTGACGCCGTATTTGAGGCAGCGCGGGCCGCCGGCGTTGGTGGCGATGTTGCCGCCGAGCGAGCAGTCGGCACGGCTGGCGGGATCGGGCGGGTAGTAGAGGCCGCGCTTTTCCACGGCGGCCTGCAGCTTCGCGGTGAGGACGCCCGGCTCGACGACGGCCACGAAGTCGCGCGCGTTGACTTCCTTGATGCGGTTCATCCGTGCGACCGAGAGGGCAATGCCACCGCGCACCGGCACGCAGCCGCCCACGTAGCCGTAGCCCGCGCCGCGTGGAGTGACGGGGACGCGGTGCTCGTTCGCGACGCCCAGCACGGCGGCGACGGCCTCGGGGGTCTTGGGGAGGGCGACGATGTCCGGCGGGTGAGCGGCAAACCACTTGTCGCCGGCGTGCGCCTGGCGCGTGGCGGCGTCCACGCGGAGTTCGTCGGCGGAGAGGATGCGGCGGAGCCGGGGCAGGACTTTTCGGAGACGGTCGTTCACGCGGAGGAATTAAGAGTAGGATCAGGATCAAGAGCAGGAGGAGAGCGACATGGCAGGGCAGTTCCTGCTCGTAATCTTGATCCTAATCCTGCTCCTCGGCTTCATTCTCCACTCCCGCCATCGCGGATCAGCTCCAGCGCCAGCTCCGCGTCCACGTCCGGCACCTGCACTTTGATGCCGCCAGCGGCGAGCGCGTAGCCCTCGATGCTCAACGCGGACAGTTCATCCGTCACGAAGGCGCGCAACCCGGCGGCCTCGAGCCGGGAGCGGACGAGCTGCGCCTCGGCGGAGTTGAACGCGGTGAAGACGGTGACCAGTTGCATGACGGTCAGGGGGCGTGGCCGTTGGCGGTGCCGGGCGTGGTCTTCGGATCGGCAAAGACCATCGTGCCGGTCGCGCTCTGGAGCAGGCTGATGACCTGCACCTCGATTTGCTGGCCGATGAACCGCTGCGCGTTGTTCACGACGACCAGCGTGCCGTCGCTGAGGTAGCCGACGCCCTGGCCCTTGTCCTTGCCCTCGCGGGCGATCTTGAGCGTGAAGGTTTCGCCGGGCAGGATCACCGGCTTCAACGCGGCGGCCAGCTCGTTGAGATTGACGTGCTTGACGGACTGCAGCTCGGCGATTTTGCCCAGGTTGTGGTCGTTGGTGTAGAGGACCGCGCTGAGGGACTTGGCGAGGCGGACGAGCTTGGCGTCGGTCTCCTTCTCCTCGGCCACCTCGGCGTCGTGGATTTTCACCTCGTTGCTCTTGTTGCGCTGGAGGCGGGCGAGCATGTCCAGGCCGCGCCGGCCCCGCGCGCGGCGCAGCGGGTCGGCGGAGTCGGCGATGAGCTGGAGCTCCTTCAGGACGAAGCGCGGCACGACGACGACGCCCTCCAGGAAGCGCGCGTCAATCAGGTCGGCGATGCGCCCGTCAATGATGACGCTGGTGTCGAGCAGGAGCAGGTTGTCGGGCCGGTTCTCGCGGGAGAAGCGCACGTAGGGGATGATGAGCGAGAAATCCTCCTTGTTGCTGCGCATCGCCATGATCATGCCGATGTAGCCAAAACCGATGAACAGGCCCAGGCGGATGAGGCCGCGCGTGATCTCGTCCTCCTTGTCCATGCCGATGAACAGGCCGGAGTTGTCGAACATCCAGCCGACGGCGAAGCCCAGCAGCAGCCCGAACGTGGCCGCGGAGAACGCGCGCAGGGAGAAGCCCTTGAGCATCTCGTCCAGCGCGATGAGAATGCCGCCGAAGCCGAGGCCGATGAGCGTCCACAGCCGGCCCGCCTCCAGCCACTCGGGCCGCACCTGGCTCACGGCAAAGCCGCCGAGCGTGCACAAGATCAGGAAGGCGATGCGGACGGCCCAGAGGGACATGGTGCTTCAGGGTGACGGGTGGCAGGCGGCGAGTCAGCGCAGGTTGGACCGTTGGCGCGGCGAAAGCAGCGGGACCGTGGGCGCGCTGTTCGTGGGCTTGGGCGGCTTGGGTTTGTAGAACAGGCCGTGGGCGTTGAGGTTGCTCAACAGCAAGGCGCCGTGCCCGGCGAGCTGGCGGCCGTCGTGGACGAACAGGCGGCCGTCGCCGAGGAAACGGTCCAGGTTCGTCATCACCACCTGCGCGTCCACCGTCAGCGAGTTGACGTTGGAAATCGCGCTGTTGACCTGGCCGCTGATGGCGGGCAGGTCGGCGGCGAGCTGCTTGAAGTTGCGGGCGAGGGCGTCGTCCTTGAACAGCGCGCCCGCCAGGCCGCGGCCCGCCTGCGCGTCGCCGAGCAGGTTCGTCATTTGCGCCGAGGCCGTGGCCAGGTTGCGCAAGGCGGCTTGAACAGATGGACGGTTGCTTCCCACGGTGTCCTGCAGGTCTGCGCCGACCTTATTGAGCTGCTCGGAGAACCGCAACACATTGCTCACCGCCACCTGGATCGGCGCGGCGTTCGTGACCAGCAGGGCGTCCACGCGTTCGAGCGTGCCGATGGCCTTTTTTTCCAGCGCGACCGCCTGGTCCGTCACCGCGAGCGCCCGCTCGGTCACGGCCCGCGTCTGCGCCGCCACCGAGCGAAAGTCGGCGACCATCGCGGCCAGGTTGGTCAGCGTCGCCTCGGACAGCACGGTGCGGTTCACGCGCTCGACGGCGAGGTCCACTTTGGCGGCGGCCTGGTCGAGCCGCTTGATGAGGCCCAGCGCGTCGCGCGCGGCGTCCTGGATGTTGAACGGGGCGCGGCACTCGCGCACCGCGGAGCCGTCCCGGGGCAGCGGCGGCTGCGCGTTCTGCGTGGGGGTGATGGCGACGAACTGGTCGCCGAGAAAGCCCTGCGCCTCGATGTTGAAGGCGGCGTCTCCCGGAATGTCGTGCTTCGAGTAGATGCGCAGGAAGATGACGACCGACTTGCTGTCCGGCGCGAGCTGGACGTGGCTGACGTTGCCGACGGTGACGCCGGCCAGCAGCACGGCGGCCTTCTCCTTGATGCCGCCGACATTGGTGGTCTTGAGGCGCACGGTGTAGCTCGGCTTGAGCAGCGAGAGACCCTTCGAGAAGTTCAGGACGAGCACCGCCACCAGCACGAGGCCGATGGCGACGAACCCGCCCACTTTCCATTCGATGCGTGACTGGCTCATAATCAAAACGTGTGCTCTTTCTCATCCGAAATCCCCCGCACGAAGCGGCTCACCACCGGGTCCGGCGAGGCCAGCAGCTCCGCCGGCGTGCCGCTCGTGTAGATGCGGCCCTGGTGCAGCATCGCCACGCGGTGGCCCACGGCCTGCATGCTGCGCATGTCGTGCGTGATGACGACGGTCGTGACCTTCAGCCGGTCGCACACGCGGACGATGAGCTTGTCAATGCTGTCGGACACGACGGGATCAAGGCCCGTGGTCGGCTCGTCGTAGAAGACCACCTCCGGCTGGTAGATGATGGCGCGGGCCAGGCCCACGCGCTTGCGCATCCCGCCGGACAACTCGGCGGGCTTCTTCTTCTGCGTGCCGGGCAGCTCGACCATGTCCAGCGCCTCGGCCACTCGCCGTGAAATCTCCTCCGGCGTGTGATTGCGCTCGCGGGCGAGGACGAAGGCGATGTTCTCCTCCACGGTGAGCGAGTCGAACAGCGCCGCGCTCTGGAAGAGCATCCCGAACTTGCGGCGCACGGCGAGCAGCTCGCGCTCGTCCAGGTGCGAAATGTCCTGGCCGTCCACCAGCACCTGCCCGGAGTCCGGGTGCGTGAGGCCGACAATGTGTTTCAGCAGCACGCTTTTGCCGCCGCCGCTGCGCCCGATGATGACCAGCGACTCGCCCTTTTCGATGGTCAGGTCCACGCCGTCCAGCACCTGCTGGTCGCGGAAGCGTTTGCGGAGCTGGCGCACCTCGATCATATCAGCGCGAGCAGCCGCGTGAGCAGCAGCGTGAGGAAGAAGTTCGACATCAGGATGGCGATGGACGCATAGACCACCGCCTCCGTGGTCGCGTGGCCGACGCCCTCCGCGCCCTGCCCGCAGTGGATGCCCTTGTAACAGCCCGTGGTCGCGATGATGCCCCCGAAGATGAACGACTTGATGAAGCCCATCAGCACGTCCCGGTGATCGGTGAAGCGCAGCATGTTCACGAGGGAATAGCCGGGGTCAATTTGCAGCAGGTGAACGCCGACCAGATACGCCGCCGTGATGCCGATGGTGATGCTCTCCGCCGTCAGCAGCGGCACGGCAATCATCGTCGCCACCACGCGCGGCACCACGAGGTAGTCAATCGGGTGCGTCGCCAGCGTGCGCAGCGCGTCAATCTGCTCCGTCACCTTCATGGTGCCCAGCTCCGCCGCCATCGCCGCGCCCACCCGGCCCGCGACCATCAGCGCCGTCAGCACCGGCCCCAGCTCGCCGCACATCGAGACGCTCACCACGGCGAGCGTCGCGGTGTCCATCTTGACCTTGTGGAACTGGAAGTAAGTCTGCGCGCACAGGACCATGCCGGTGAACGCGCCCGTCACGAGCACCACCGTCTGCGACTTCACGCCGATGAAGTAGAGCTGGTTGAGCAAGTCACGGCCCGACCACCGCTGCGTCGTGAGCGAACGCGCCACCTCCGCGACCATCAGGCTGAAGCGCCCGAGGCCGGTCAGCACGCCGCGAATCATCTGTGCGGGAAGGGCCGTCATGCCGGGTCGTGTTGCTAACAGACGGGGCAAGGGCTGGCGAGACTTCACTGCATCGCAATTTCAAATCGGCCAGGGCCGGCCCGGCGATGGGGCGAGCGCCCCGCCGCCGCTCACAACACCCGCACCACCAGCGCCGTCGCGTTGTCGCGGCCGTCGTTTCGCACCGACTCCTCCACCATGCGCCGCGCCAGGTTGCCGCCCGCGGCGGCCTCCCCGGTCGCGCGGAGCAGGTCAATGACGCGGTGGTCGAAGAGGCCCGCCGTCAAACCGTCGGTGCAGAAGAGGAAGATGTCGCCCGGCTCGCAGCCCACCGCGCCGACCTGCGGGTCCACGTAGCGGTTGTCGCCCCCGAGGGCCTTCTGCAGCACGTTGCGGCGCGGGTGCGTGCGGGCCTCGTGCTCGCTGATCATGCCCGTGCGCAGGAGCCAGCCCACATGCGTGTCATCCTCGGTGAGCTGCCGGAGCGGGCCGCCGCGCGCGGGGAGGTAGTAAAGCCGGCTGTCGCCGACATGCGCGAAATACAGCCAGCCCGGCGTGAACCAGCCCAGGCTCAGGGTCGTGGCCATGCCCGCGCACTCCTCGTAGCTGCCCCCCACATAGACCAGCGCGCGGTGAATCTGCTCGAACAGCTCGGCGAGCACGTCGTTGACGCCGGCGTTGAGGCCGTGCGCGGCCAGCTCAAACGAGCGCGGCAGCAGCGTGGTGATCTTCTCCACGGCAATGCGGCTGGCGTATTCCCCGGCCATCGCGCCGCCCATGCCGTCGCTCACCGCAAAGGCGAAGTCCGCGTTCTGCGTGGAGGACTCCCCCACCTTGCCCAGCCGCCGCACCTCGCGCGCGTCGAACTCCAGCGCGAGGAAGGCGTCCTCGTTGTTCTTGCGCACGCGGCCCACGTCGGTCCAGCCGGACCAGCGGAGCGTCATGGGGGTGGAAGTCGGGCTGGGCGGAGTCATGCGGGGGGGGAGCCGGGCAGCAGCGCGGCCAGCTCGAAATCAATCACGCAGAAGCGGCCGTCGGACGCGCGATAGGTGACGTTCCGCATGTCGGGGTCGTCGTGGCGCACGCCGAACTGCTCCAGCTCGGCGAACAGCTCCGCGCGCCGTGGCTCGTCGAGATGCTCCACCCGCCCGCCGCAGTTCGAGGTGACGATGCGCAGTTTCTCCGCGTCCGCCTCCAGCAGGCGCGGCACGAACTTGCACCCGCGCGCCTCCAGGTGCCGCAGCAAGCGCACCTCGTTGGCGAAGCGCTCCGCCGCCTTCGGCCCGTGGAAGACTTTGATCACCCGCCCATCGAAGGTCAGGTTCACGGTCGCCCGCAGCGTGTCTTTGACTTTCAGCATCGCCGTGTTCCGACTATCGCCTCCCTGCCAGCAGAAACTCCAGCAAGTCCGCGGCCTCCTGCGCCGTCAGCGCGGCGAGCAGGCCCTCGGGCATCGCGGACAAGGCGGACTCGCGGGCCGTCGCGACCTGCGTCATCGGCACGCGCCGCTCCGTGCCGTCTTCGAGGCGGAGGAGCAGTTCCGTGGTCGAGCGCTTCTTGAGGAAGCCGGTCAGCTCGCTGTCATCGCGGAGAATGACCGAGTGCGTGCGGTGCTCCGGCGCGACGAGCAGGTTCGGCTGGCGGACGTGCGTGAGCAGCGTGGCGCGGTCGTATTTGCGGCGGATGTCCGTGAGGTCCGGCCCGAAATCACGGCCCTCGCCGCGCACGCGATGGCAGCGCACGCACTGTCCGCCGCTCTCCGCGAGGAAGATGCCGCGCCCACGCGCCGCGTCGCCCTTCAGCGCGAGCACTTCGTTCGGCGCGAAGTCCAGGGCGAGCGTGCGGCGGCGCTGCTCCGGCGGGAGGAAGCGGGAGAAAAGGTCGCGGACGAAAGCATTCGTCGCATACGGCGAGTTTGTCGGCGCAGTGTGATGAGCCACTAGCTTCAAATTCGGGCCAACTGCCTCATCGCCGGTCATAGCCAACGCGAGCGCCATGGCTTGCGAGGTCTCGGACAGTGGCGAATCGGAGTCACCTGACATCCACGGTTCCACCCGAAGTTGTGCTATCCAATTCCACAGAAGTTTGACACCCGCTGCGTCAACCGTGCGTGAGCCGATGGCTGGCATGTGACCGGCTCCCTCGGTCATCACCCTCCAAAGCAAAGCGGACCTGAATGGCTTGTTAGCTCGAATGACCTTCGGATCGCTCAACCCGAAGTCACCGCGCGTCGGCTTCGCATCGAGCACGCGCAGTTCAGCGAGCTTCTTGTCCACATTGAAGTGCGCCGGGACAGCCCCGCCCGCGCCGTTGCGATGGCACGCGGCGCAGTTGGCGTGCAGCCACGAGCGGGCGCGGTCTTCAAGCGGTTTCGTGGTGTCGTGCGGATTGACGAGTTTGGCCTGGCTGGTCGGCGCGTTCGTCGAGTGCATGAGGCCGAGCTTCTCCAACCGGCGGAACTCGCCGTCGGGCGCGGTGGCGTTGAGCTGAAGCCAGTTGAAACCGACCGTCTCGCCGGACCACGCGTTGTGGCAGCGCAGGCATTCCGCGCGGCTGTGGAAGCGCCACGGGATTTCGCGGCGTCCACCGGGCGCTCTCGCATCGGTCACGGTGAACAGGTCGCTCGCGCCTTCGCCTGCGACGAGGTCGGCGTCCGTCTGCGCGGCGTTCCAGCGGTAGGAGTAGGGGTTCCACGCCTGCCCGTCGAAGTGCAGGAGCTGCGTCTCGATGCGCCGCACACTGGCGGCGTCGCCCTTCTTGAGTTCGAGCGTCAGCGTGCGCGTGAAGACGGTGTCCTTGGGGAAATACCACATCCGGCCGGAGATGATTTGCCGCGCGTTGGTCGTGGCGATGAAGCCGTCGCCGGGGATGGCGAGGTGATGCTTCGCCACCGCCCCGTCGTTCCACATCGGTGCGATGGGCGACCACGGCTCGACGCCCGGCGCGGGCGTGAGCGGCGCGAGGGAGGTGAAGACGCCGGTCTCGGAGAGCTTGCGCGGGAAGGCGAGGTTCGCGGGCGGCGCGGGGTTGGGCACGAAACGGTAGATGCCGCCGTTGTAATCGAGGACGAGCAGCTCGCCATCGTGGTCCACCGCGAAGCAGGACGGCTTGAGCGCGGTCTTGCACAGCTCGTCGTTCGAGATGAGCCGGCCGTTCTTGTGGCGCAGCGCCCAGAACTTGCCCGTCTCCCAGTCGCCGTAGAGGTAGGCGCCCTTGAGCCTGGGAAACTTCTTCCCGTGATAGACCACGCCGCCGGTGACGCTCGCGCCCTCGCTGTGCGGGATGGCGACGACGGGCGGCAGGATGGGGCCGGGGCCGGGCTTCACGTCGGTGCGGACGCGCGTGTTCGGGCCTTCGGTGATGGGCCAGCCGTAGTTGCCCCCGCGCGTGATGCGATAGACCATCTCCCACTGCTCCCAGCCCACGTCGCCGGCCCAGAGGTCGCCGGTCGCGCGGTCGAAGCTCATGCGGAACGGATTGCGGAAGCCGAAGGCCCAGACCTCGGGCCGCGCGCCGGGCGTCTTGAGGAAGGGATTGTTCTTGGGCACCGCATAGTTGTTCGTGCCCTCGGTGCGGTTCACGTCAATCCGCACGATGGACGACAGGAGGTCGCTGATGTCCTGGCCGGTGTTGTAGGGCTTGTCCGGCGGGTCGGGATTCGCGGCGTCGCCGGTGGAGAAGTAGAGGAAGCCGTCCGGGCCGAAGGCGAGCGTGCAGCCGTTGTGGCCGCCCGCCAGCCAGGTGATGATGACGCGCTCGCTGGCGGGGTCAACGCGCAGCGGGTCCAGCGAGGTGACGGTGAACCGGGAGATGCGCGCGGCGTCCGGCTTGCCGAAGCCCTCGTTGTGGTTGATGAAGATGAAGCGGTTCTTCGCGAAGCCGGGATGGAAGGCAAAGCCGAGAATGCCGCTGCCCGCGCGGTGTTTGGGCCAGTCCAGCGCCAGCTCGCGCTCCGTCGCGCCGGGCGTGTTGCGGAAGGTCCAGAGGCGGCCGCCCTGATCCGCGACCACCCAGCGGTCGCCACGGGGGAGCGGCGCGAAGTCCACCGGGTTTTCAAACTTGATGCCGGGGAAGACGCGCTCGACGGCGAGCGGCGCGGGCGGATTCGGCGAGCCGGTGACACGCGAGGTGGTCCAGGGAGTTCGCTGGGCGGCGGAAAGACCCGCCACGAAGGAAGCCAGAAGCCAGGCAACGCCGAAGGGAAAACGAAGGCCAAGAAAGGCAGAGGTGCCGCGCATAAGCTGGGCGGCAGTTGTAAGGGCGGACGAGTCGCGTGGCGAGCGGTTTGCGCAGAACTACTGGTAGTTCAGGCCGTTCGCCATGCGGAGGGAATCCGGGTCGTTGACCGGCACGTTGTTTGGCGCCGCAGCCGGTATGTTCAACGGGTTGCCGGTGGCGGAGGTTCGATAAGTGGGATGCGTCATGTCGTTATATTGCCTATTGATCGTGATGAAACCGCCCTTCCACACGTAGTTCTCCACATGGCCGTCGGCGAACGAAATGGCCGCGCCGTTGTTGTGGCGGCCGGCGGGCGGATTCCATGTTTTCCACTGGCCGGCTAGCAACGCACTGAGCGGCCGGATGCCCGCCGCGCCGTTGTCAATGCTCACCGGGTTTTCCTCCAGGAAGATGATCACGTCCGAAGGCTTGTTGATGTCGGTCATGCGCCTGGCACTCTGGGGCACAACGGCGCAGTTGATGCCCACCGACATCGCATAAGAACGATGGTGGGGAATGCCGACGGTGCCGCCGACCGTCCTGGCCCGCGTGCCCGGACAGACGTAAATCTTCTCCGTGTTGTGGTAGGGGAAGAGCTTGCCGTTGCGAATCTCGTTCGCGTAGTTGGCGTTGCCGAGCTGGACGTTGCCCTGGATCCAGGCGTTCGGCTCCGCCGACGTGGCGGCCCCCGCGGCGTTGTTGTTGGAGATGATCTTGTCCTCGTGGTCGCCCCCGTAGAGCGTGATGGCCAGCTCAAGCTGCCTCAGGCCGTTCAGGCACTGCGTGCCGTGGGCCTTCGCCTTCGCCTTGCTCAGTGCCGGCAGGAGCATCCCCGCCAGAATCGCGATGATCGCGATGACCACGAGCAGTTCGATGAGGGTGAAGCCGGCTCGGGGGGATGAGCGCACGGCGAAGCTGGTTGCTTTCATGTCGGCCAAGTCTGGTCGCAGGGTCGGGTTACTTATCCGGCCAACCCCCGCGCTTGTCAATTCGTCGCCCCGTTGCCCATCATCCCCGCGTCATGCAACCCGTCCGCCGCCACTTCGCCAGCGACAATTACGCCGGCATCTGCCCGGAAGCCTGGCAGGCTCTGGAGGAGTCCAATCGCGGCCACGCGCCCAGCTACGGCGACGACCCCTGGACCGCCGAGGCCGCCGACCTGCTGCGCGAGACCTTCGGCATGGCCTGCGAGGTCTTCTTCGTCTTCAACGGCACGGCGGCGAACTCCCTCTCGCTCGCGTCGCTCGGCCAGTCTTTCCACAGCATCCTCTGCCACGAGACCGCTCATGTGGAGAGCGACGAGTGCGGTGCGCCGGAGTTCTTCAGCAACGGCATGAAGGTGCTCACCGTGCCCGGTGCGGACGGGAAGATTGACCCGGCGGGCATCGAGCGGATGGTCAAGAAGCGCTCCGACGTGCATTACCCGAAGCCCCGCGCCGTCAGCGTCACGCAAAGCACCGAGCTGGGCACCGTCTATTCCGTCGCCGAACTGAAGGCCATCTGGGCCAAGACCAAGCAGTTCGGCCTCAGCCTGCACATGGACGGTGCCCGTTTCGCCAACGCCGTCGCCTCCCTCGGCTGCCAGCCGCGCGAGGTGACGTGGGAGGCGGGCGTGGACGTGCTGTGCTTCGGCGGCACGAAGAACGGCACGGCGGTGGGCGACGCGGTGGTGTTCTTCAACCGCGAGCTGGCGCAGGAGTTCGACTACCGCTGCAAGCAGTCCGGGCAGCTCGCCTCGAAGATGCGCTTCCTCTCCGCGCCGTGGGTCGGGATGCTCCAGGACGGCGCGTGGTTGCGGCGGGCCGGGCACGCGAACGCGATGGCCACGCTGCTCCACGACGAACTGGTGAAGCTGCCGGAGCTGCGCCTGATGTTCCCTCGCCAGGCTAACGCCGTCTTCATCGAGATGCCGCCGTGGCTCATCGTCGCGCTGCGGGCGGCGGGCTGGAAGTTCTACACCTTCATCGGCCAGGGCGGCTGCCGCCTCATGTGCGCGTGGGACACGACCGAGGACGACGTGCGTTCCTTTGTGGCTGATGTGAAACGCCTGCTGGTCGAAGCGCCGAAGGACATCCCCGTCGGTGCGGCGAACCACCGGAAGCTCTGACACGGAAATCTTTCGCGCGGACAACCCTTGTCCCACCGCCGCCCGCAGACTCGCGGCGTGAAAAACATCCTCTCCACCTGGAGCCACCGCATCGAAGCCGTGGCGAGTTTCGGCCAAGCCACCTTGCACCGTCGCGGTGACGGTCGCTACGAACTGCACGGCGGTTCAGCGTCCGACCATCAGGCTGCGTTGGAATGGGCCTCGCTCTTTCAGCACGACGCGGTCTTCACCCCGCCGCCGCCCAACCGCACGCGTTCAGTCCTTTCCGCGCCCGCCCCGCGCTGGTAGGTTTGCCTCATGCCGCGCGACGACCTGTTCGCCCCTGTCGAGACGCCCCCCGCGTCCGCCACGCCGGAGTCGCCGGACGTGGACACCGCCTCCGCCGTGCCGCTGGCCGCCCGCATGAGGCCGCGCAACCTCGACGAGTATTGCGGGCAGCAGCACATCCTCGCGCCGGGGATGCTCCTGCGCCGCGCCATCGAGGCGGACCGGCTGCAATCGCTCATCTTCTACGGTCCGCCCGGCACGGGAAAAACCTCGCTCGCCCAAATCATCGCGCGGCAGACGAAGTGCAAGTTCGAGCGCCTCAGCGGCGTCGAGTCGAATGTCGCGGACATGAGGCGCGTGCTGCAAGGCGCGGCCAACCGCCTCGAAAACACCGGCCAGACCACCATCCTGTTCATTGACGAAATCCACCGCTTCAACAAGTCGCAACAGGACGTGCTGCTGCCCGACGTGGAGAGCGGCGTCATCCGGCTCATCGGCGCGACCACCCACAACCCGTTCTTCTTCGTCAACTCGCCGCTGGTCTCGCGCTCGCAGATTTTCGAGCTGAAGCCGCTTTCCGAGGACGACCTTTTCGACCTCATCGCCCGCGCGCTGATGGACGCCGAGCGCGGCATCGGCTACCTGAAAATCAAGATTGCGAAGGAAGCCGCGCAGCATCTCGCCCGTGTGGCGGACGGCGACGCGCGCAAGGCGCTCAACTCGCTGGAAATCGCCGCGCTCACCACCGCGCCGGAGACCGACGGCACCATCCGCATCACGATGGAAGTGGCCGAGCAGTGCATCCAGAAGAAGGCCATCGTGTATGACGGCGACGGCGACGCGCACTACGACACCATCAGCGCGTTCATCAAGTCCATGCGCGGCAGTGACCCCGACGCGGCGCTCTATTGGCTGGCGAAGATGATTCACGCCGGCGAAGACCCGCGCTTCATCTCGCGCCGCATCCTCATCTGCGCCGCCGAGGACGTGGGTCTCGCGGACCCGATGGCGCTGGTGTTCGCGCAGGCGGCGCATCAGGTCGCGGAGTTTGTCGGCTGGCCCGAGGCGCGCATTCCCATCGCGGAGGCGGCCATCTACATCGCCACGGCGAACAAGAGCAACAGCGCCTACCAGGCCATTGACGCCGCGCTCGAAGACGTGCGCTCCGGTCGCACGCTGCCGGTGCCGGAGCACTTGCGCGACGCGAGTTACAAGGGTGCGAAACGCCTCGGCCACGGCGAGGGCTACCAATATGCCCACGAGGGCGAAGGCCACTTCGTCGCGCAGAACTACCTGACCGAAATGCGCCGCTACTACGAGCCGACCGAGCAGGGCGTGGAGAAGAAAATCAAGGAACGTGTCGAGAAGTGGCGAGCACTCGCGGCGGAGGCGTTGAAGGCCGCCGCCCCGCGAAAGGAGTGACTCCGTGGATGATTTCGTCACCAACGCGCACCGGTGCTTTGACTTCCTCGTGTCCGAGTATGGCTTCACTTACGGCGGCGAGCACCGGCCGTTGCCGGAGCTGGGCAACAGCACCACGTCCGTCCGCTACGACGCGCCGCACCTGTTTGTCTGGGTGCATCTCGACCCGCAGGATGTGGCGGTGCTGTTCTTCGTGAAGGTTCACACTTCGATACTCCGGCCCAACGGCCCGCGCAGTTTCGAGTTGCAGGAAGTGCTCCGGCGCACCGCGCCTGACGGGTTTGACCGGCTCGCCGGCAGCGATGGAAACGAAGCGACGCGGAGCGGGTGCGCCCGCTCGCTCGCGTTGCACGCGAAGCTGCTCAGGGAGCACTGCGACGCGCTGTTGCGAATGGATTTGAAGCAGTTGGAACAAGTGGCGAGCCAGCGATGAACGGACTTGCAGAAAGTAAAACTGCCCTGCGAGCAGGCCTGCGCGCGGAGTTGAAGGCGCTGGCCGCCGATGACCGCACTTCCGCCTCCGCCAAGCTCTGCGCGCGGGTGCGAGCTTCCGCCGCCTGGCAGAACGCCCGTGCCGTGTTGCTGTTCTTCCCCGTCGCGAGCGAGCCTGACATTTCGCCGCTGCTCGACGATGCGCTGGCGGCGGGCAAGCTGCTCGCCCTCCCGCGCTTCAACGCCGCCACGAATGCCTACGCGGCGGTGCGCGTCATTGACCCCGTGCGCGAGCTGGTCGTCGGTCCCTTCCAAGTGCATGAGCCGGTGGCCGCGTGCCCCGTGGAGCCGTTGAACCGGCTGGACTTGGCGCTCGTGCCGGGGCTAGGCTTCGACGCTCGTGGGCATCGCCTCGGGCGCGGCAAGGGACACTATGACCGGCTGCTGGCCGGCTTCACCGGGATGAAAATTGGCGTGGCATTCGACTTTCAAATCGTGGCTGAAGTGCCGCGCGAGCCGCACGACATCGCCCTCGACGCCGTCGTCACGCCGACGCGGCGGATTGAGGCGAAGCGGGATTAGCCGCGAAAGAGCGCAAAGAGCACAAAGTTGAAAATGCAGAACGTCCAACGTCCAACGCTCAACCTTCAACGCCCAACGGAGCCGTCGGCGTCCCGGCGCGCGGCTTTGAACGTTGGAAGTTGGAAGTTGGAAGTTGGAAGTTTCCCCCTCTGCGGCCTTTGCGCCCTTTCGCGGCAAAGCGTTCTCCCATGAGCCTCCTCGCCGCCTTCGACCTCTCGGACGCCGGCTGGATTCTGCTGGGCGGCGCGTTTGGCTACGCCTACGTGCGTTACAAGGAGCGCGTCCGCCGCCAGCAGCTCGCCGACGCGCGGCGCGAGGCGATTGAGTCAGCCAAACGCGAGGCCGAGGCGCTCCTGCGCGAGGCGCGCGTGGCCGCGAACGAGGAGGCCATCAAGCTTCGCAACCAGGCCGAGCTGGCCTACGTCACGCGCCAGCAGGAGCTCGCCGGTGCCGAGCAGCGGCTCGCGCAACGCGAATGCCTCATCACCACGCAGCTCGAAGGATTCCTCCAGCGCGAGAAGTCGCTGCAAGGCCAGCAGGCATCGCTCGACCAGCGCGAGTGCGCGCTGGAGAAGGCCCGTGCCGAGACAGACACGCTGGCCCGCGAACGCCGCGAGCTGCTCGCGAAGGCCGCGCACCTCTCCGAGGCCGACGCACGCGTGCAGCTCTTGAAGGACTGCGAGAACGAGGCTGTTCAGGACGCGAACAAGCTGTCGCGTCGCATTCTCTCCGAGGCCAAGAACACGGCCGAGGAGCAGGCGCGGCGCATCATCTCGCTCGCCATCCAGCGCTACGCGGCGCAGCACACGTTCGAGACGACCACGGCGACCATCGCGCTGACCGGAGATGAGATCAAAGGCCGCATCATTGGCCGCGAGGGCCGCAACATCCGTGCGTTCGAGGCATTGACGGGCGTGACCGTGCTGATTGATGACACACCCGGCGCAGTGGTGCTTTCAGGCTTTGACCCGGTGCGCCGCGAGATTGCGCGCGAGGCGATGCAGCGACTCATCCTCGACGGCCGCATCCACCCGACGCGCATTGAGGAAGTCGTGGCGAAGGTGAAGGAGGAGATGGACGAAAACGTGCGCAAGGCCGGCGAGGACGCCATCTTCCGCGCGGGCGTGCCGCCGCTGCACGAGGACATCGCGCAGGTGCTCGGCAAGCTGAAGTTCCGCATGAGCTTCTCGCAAAACGTCCTCGACCACTCCGTCGAGGTCGCGCACCTCACCGGCTTGATGGCGGCGGAGCTCGGGCTGAACGTCCCCGCCGCCAAGCGCGCCGGCCTGCTCCACGACCTCGGCAAGGCGCTCCAGCAGGACATGGAAGGTTCGCACGCCATCATCGGCGCGGACTTCCTGAAACGCCTCGGGGAGGCCGACGACATCGTCAACGGTGTCGCTTCGCACCACGACGAAGTGCCGCACACCTGCCTCTGGGGCATCCTCGTGAGCGCCGCCGACGCCATCAGCGCGAGCCGCCCCGGCGCGCGTTCGGAGACGATGGACACTTACGTCAAGCGCCTCGAGAACCTGGAGAAAATCGGCCTGAGCTTCCCCGGCGTGGACAAGTGCTACGCTGTGCAGGCGGGCCGCGAACTGCGCGTGTTCGTCCAGCCCGAAGTCCTCACCGACGACCAGGCCGCCGCCCTCGCGCGCAACCTCTGCCGCAAGATCGAGGACGAGATGCAATACCCCGGCCAGATCCGCGTGACCGTCGTGCGCGAGACCCGCGCGGTGGAATTCGCGAAGTAAGCCATGTCGCCGACCCGCCGCTGGCGCATCGCCCACGCCGAAACCTCCCTCGGCTGGGGCGGACAGGAAATCCGCATCCTCACGGAGATGACGGCGCTGCGCGCGCGCGGCCACCGGCTGCTGCTGGCCGCGCCGGAACCGAGCCGCATTTTCGCGCGGGCACGCGCGGAGCAGTTCACCGTTTTTCCCCTTGCTGCCGGGAAGCTGTCCTTTCCCGTCAGCGTCGTCAGGTTGTGCCGGTTCCTGCGGCGCGAGGCGGTGGACATCCTCAATCCCCACAGCTCGCGCGACGGCTGGATCGCCGGGCTGGCGGGCCGGCTGGCGGGCGTGCCGTTCATCGTCCGCTCGCGGCACTTCGAGGTGCCCATCACGAATCCCGCGTTCAGCCGCGTGGTGTTCACCCGGCTGGCCGACCACCTGATCACCACCAGCCCGAAGATCACGGCGCAGTTGCAGGCCACGTTCAGCCTGCCGGACGAGCGCGTCAGCACGGTGCCCACCGGGATTGACGCGGAGCTGTTTTCCCCGACCGGAGCCAAGGCGAGTCTGCCCGCGCCGCCGGAGCAGGCTGGCTGGCACGTGATCGGCATGATCGCCGTGCTGCGCACGGCCAAGGGGCACACGACGCTGGTGCGGGCCGCGCGCCGGCTGCAGGAAACGGGGCTGCCGGTGCGGCTGGTGTTCGCGGGCGACGGCCCGTCGCGCGGGCCGGTTGACGAGGAGATCGCGCGGCAGCGGCTCGGGCATTGCGTCCAGTTTCTCGGCCACCGCGAGGACGTGCCGGACCTGCTTCGCGCGCTCGATTTGCTCGCCATTCCTTCGCTGCACGAGGGCATCCCGCAAATCGCGCTGCAAGCGCTCGCCACGGAACTGCCCGTGGTGGGCAGCGACGTGGGCGGCATCCCATCGGTGATCGAGAACGGCCGGACGGGGCGGCTGTTCCCCGCGGGCGACGACGCGGCGCTCGCCGAAACCATCCGCGCCGCACTCACTCAAGCTGCCGCCACTCGGGCGATGGCGGAGGAAGGGCGGCGACGCGTGCTGGAGCGGCACAGCGTGGCGGTGATGGCTGACGCGCTGGAGGCCATCTACCGCCGTCATCTGCCCGGCTGAGGAGGCACCCAGCGCAGCTCCGCCAATTTCGCGGTGATGGCCCCGGCCAAAACTTTGTGGCCCTCCGCCAGCAGGTGCGAGCCGTCGGAGTAAACCGACTTTGCGTCGCGGCCAACCAGGGTGTCCTTCATCGAGACCGCACTCACGCCTTCGCTCCGCAGCGTGCCGCACAGCGCATCGAGCCCGTGGTCGTCGGGTGGCGCATTGGCCGCCTTCAAATCCGTCGTGGCCTGGGACACGAGCAGGACGCGAACATCCTGCCTCCGCGCGGCGGCAACGGTTTCCCCGGTGACCTTGCGGACCAACTCGCTCCACTGCCGCAGCTTCTCCGGGTTCAGCGATGACTTGATCTCCGCGTCGGCGTCGCTGGCAGCGCGCTGCTGGCGGACGCTTGCGGGCAGCCATTCCCAATAGACTTTCTCCTGCTTCATCTCGTGAAGCCGGCGGATGACGAGGCTCTTCATCAGCCAGTTTTTGGGATGCCAGCCGCGGAACTCCTCGCGCCGCCGCAGCTCACGCTCGTCCTCGTATTCGTTCGAGTCGTTGACGTGGAGGATGACGAGGCTGGGCTGATACTTGAGCGCCTGTTCGAGGACGAGCTGTTTGCGCCGCGCGCCGTAGCCGGGGACGGACAGGTTGAAACTCTCCGCCTTCACGCCGCGCGCGCGGAGCTGCTCGCCAAGCTGCCCGGCGTAGGAACTCGCCACGCTCGTGCCGCGCGCCACGGAGTCGCCGATGACGAAGACGCGGAAGGTGTCCGCCGGGCGCTCGCGGCTGAAGGTCTGCGGGAAGAAGCGCCGGCCGCCGGCGCGCTCCAAGCGCACGGTGCCATCGGCCTGCTCCACGAAGCCCGCGGTGGGATGATAGCCGTAGTCGAAGCGGCCCGACATGCTGCGGGCGAAGAACACGCGCACCACCAGCTCCGCGCCGACGAGCAGCGCGAGGCAGAGGAGGCAGGATTTCGTAGGGGCGCGCATCAGAACTGGAAGTAAATGAACTCCTGCTCGCTCACCGCCGAGCTGGCAACGGCGAGGAACAGGATGATGAAGGCCAGCCCACGAGCGGGCCACGGCCATTCGGGCAGCTCGACTTCATCGCGGGCGTGGCGCGTGGCCCATTGCAGCAGGAGCAGCGGAACGGCGTGCAGCGCGAGCCAGAGCGCGGGTTTCACCCACGCATCGGCAACGGGCGACCAGTTGCCGAAGGCGGCGAACCAATTGCCCAGCACGGCGAGGCTCGGCGCGCGGAAGATGGCCCAGCCGATGAGGGTGAAGCAGAACATGAGCGCGACGGCACAAGTGGCTTGCCCCCTCACCCCGGCCCTCTCCCCCGGTGGGGGAGAGGGAGGAGAGGCGGCGGGCGCGGGTTGTGCAGCTTGCTCCAAGTTCCGCAGCCACGGGACGAGGCGGTAGAGCGTGAGCAGCGCGGCGTGATACGCGCCCCAGAGGACGAAGATCCAACTCGCGCCGTGCCACAGGCCGGCGAGGAGCATGGCGATCCAGAGGTTGCCCAGCGTGCGCGCGGTGCCGGCGCGGTTGCCACCGAGCGGGATGTAAACGTAATCGCGGAACCACGCGGAGAGCGTGATGTGCCAGCGTGTCCAGAAGTCCGACGGCCCGCGCGCGGCGTAGGGGAAGCGGAAGTTTGGGTTGAGATGGATGCCCAGCAGCCGCGCCGAGCCGCGCGCGAGGTCGGTGTAGCCGGAGAAGTCGCCGTAGATTTGGAACGCGAACGCGACCACGCCGAGCACGGCCCACGGCGCGTTCAGCTCGGCCTGGCCGTTGAAGACGTGGTTGGCCAGCAGCGCGCAGTTGTCGGCCACGAAGATTTTCTTGAACAGGCCGATGAGCAGCAGGCGCAGGCCGCGATGGATGTGCTCCCACGCGAACTCGGCGGCCTTGGTGAACTGCGGCAGCAGATCGTTGGGCCGCTCGATGGGACCGGCGACGAGCTGCGGGAAGAACGAGAGGTAGGCGGCGAAAGTCAGGAGATCGCGCGCGGGCTGGGCTTTGCCGCGGTAGATGTCCACCGAATAGGCTATGGACTGGAACGTGTAGAACGAGATGGCGACGGGCAGGATGATGGTCGGCAGCGTCCAGCCGGGCGCGAAGCCGAGCTGGCCCACCAGCGACAGCAGCGAGTCGGCGAAGAAGTTGAAGTATTTGAAGAAGCCGAGGACGGCGAGGTTGGTGAGGATGCTCAGGAGGAGGAAGGCGCGGCGTTGCGCAGCCTCGGGCTTGCGCCAGAGCAATTCGTAGAGCGCGGTGAAGAGGAGCGGGAAGGCGGCGGCGGTGCCGAGAATCCAAGTTTGCACCGCGCCGGACTTGTCCGTGAAAGCGGCGCATCCACCAAGCCACAGCAAAGGCAGAAGCGCCGCGCCGAAGACCTGTTTCACCGGCGCGCGTTCGCCGACGATGGCGCGGCCGCAGTAGTAATCAATGCACGTCGAGGTGAGCAGCAGCGCGAGGAAGCGCACGTCCCACACGCCGTAGAAGAAGTAGCTGGCGGCGAGCAGCAGCGTCATCCGCCCGCGCAACGGGAGCCGCCAGTAGAGCAGCACGACGCCGAGCAGGAAGAGCGGGTATTGCCAGGAGGTGAAGGACACGGCGCGCTACGCCGGCTGGCGGCAGTCATACACGAAGCGCAGGAACGACGCCTCGCCCCGGGGGAGGAAGGATTTGCCAATGAGGGCCGTGACGACCTTGCGCAGCGGCTTGTTCCGCAGGCACGCGCGGGCGAGCGGGCTGATGTGCTCGGTGCTGTCCCACGCGATGCGGAAGCGCGCGGCCAGAAAGTCGTGCAGGTCGGCGACGAGGCCCTTCGACTCGACCACGCCCGCGCCGTGGCTCTTGCGGTTGCAGGAGTAAAACTGCGCCGCGCACTTTTCCAGCACATCGCAGTAGCGTTCGACCTGCGGGCGCGTCATCTCCTGCATGGACTGCTGGTTCATCGCCAGGTCGAAGCGCAGCCGCTCCAGCGCGGTGAGTCGCGTCTGCGGAAGCAGATAAACGTGGCCGGGCTGCAAGTTGTCCAGGTCGCCGCTCTCGCCGCGCACGAGATGCACGCGGTCGGCGCCGAGGTGCAGCGTGAGGAAGACGCCTTGGAAGAAGAGCGTCTCCTCGAGGTCGCAGATGACGTAGCTGGTCTCCGGGTTGAACTGCTGGCACATCAACGCGAGGCCACCGTAACCGCCGCCGATTTCCAGCAGTCGCTTCGGGCCGGTGCGCGGCAGGAAGCCGTGCGTGAAGAGGTCGCTCACCACGACGGAGTAGCGGAGGATGCCGCTGTTGAGCCGGCCATGCGGCGTGTCCACGCCGATGCCGCCGGGTGGCTCACAGGGCTTGAAGCCGCCGAGCCGTGGCAGCACTTCCTCATACATCGAGATGATCTCCGCCTTCGCGCGCCGGGAGATGAAGTGATAGGCCGAGTAGATGTCGCCCGTGAGATGCCAGGTGTGGTGGCGGATCAGCTCCAGCTCGTGGTCCGGCAGCGTGCGGACGTAGGAGGAGAAGCGGTTGTAGTCGAGCCAGTAGTCGGACGGCGAGAGCACGCCGGCGGGCTGGGCCTTGCGATGCGCGAGTTCGGCGGTGATGAACTCCTTGAGGTGGTCGAACGAAACGCTCATGCGGGGGTAACGGCGGTGGTCGTGGGTTTGGTTTCCAAGCCTTGGCGGCGGGCCATGCTGGCGAAGAGGCCGCCGCGCGCCAGCAGTTCGTCGAAGCGGCCCTGCTCGACGATGCGCCCGTCCACGAGGACGAGGATGCGGTCCATGTTGGCGAGCGTGGACAGCCGGTGCGCGACGCAGACGACGGTGCGGTTCTGCTCCAGCTTCTCGATCGCGGCCTGCACCTCGGCCTCGGACTGCGAGTCGAGGGCGGACGTGGCCTCGTCGAGCACGAGGATGGGCGCGTTGCGGACGAAGGCGCGGGCGATGGCGAGCCGCTGGCGCTGGCCGCCGGAGAGGAGTTCGCCGCGCTCGCCGACGCGCGTCTCGTAGCCCTGCGGCTGCTGGAGGATGAACTCGTGGGCATTCGCGGCGCGGGCGGCGGCCTCGATCTCCGCGCGCGTTGCGCCGGTCTTGCCGCGCGCGATGTTCTCAGCGATGGACTCGTCGAAGAGGACAATCTCCTGGCTCACAAGCGCCATCTGGCGGCGGAGGTCGGCGAGCGCGAACTCGCGCACGTCCACGCCGTCGAGCTTGATGGCCCCGCCGGTCGGGTCGTAAAAGCGGAAGAGCAGGTTGACCAGCGAGCTTTTGCCGGAGCCACTCTCACCGGCGACGCCGAGCTTGAAGCCGCGCGGGATGGTGAGGTTGACCTCGTTCAACACCGGCTTGTCGCCATAGCTGAAGGTGACGTTCTCCAGCGTGAGGGCGGTGTTGAACGCGGTGAGCGGCTTCGGCGTGGCCGGTTCCTTCACTGTCGGCTGCTCGTGGAGAACTTGCGCGAGGCGGTCCACGCCGACGCTGGTCTCGCGGAAGAGGACATGGATGGCGCCGAGCTTTTTGATGGGGTTGAAGAGCAGGACAACGCCGGTGAGGAAGCCCACGAGGTCCGGGATGCTGGTCTGGTTGTAGAAGATGAGCACGACCAGCACGCCGAGGCCGAGCATTGAGATGGTCTCGATGAGGGGGTTCACGAGTTCCTTGGCCTGCGTGATCTTCATGCTGTGCGTAACCTGCTGGGTGTTGAACTCGGCGTAGCGCCTGAGCTGCGCGTCCTCCATGCCGAACGCCTTCACCACGCGGATGCTGGACATGGCCTCCACGAGCAGGCTGGCCTGCGAGACGATGGCGCTGGTCACGCCGACGTTGGCGCGGCGGACCTTCTTGCCGAGCACGGCGAGCGGGATGATGCACAGCGGGACGAACACGAGGATGAGAAGCGTCAGCTTCACGTTCACCAGCAGCAGGCCGATGGTGAGGAAGAGGATCGTCACCGGTTCCTTCGTCAGGTCGGCGAAGCCGAGGATCATGCAACGGTGCAGGGCCGAGGTGTCGCCGTTGATGCGCGTGAGCAGGTCGCCGGTGGTGGCGCGCTGGTGGTAGGCGAGCGAGAGGCTTTGCAGCTTGGCCAGCACGTCCACGCGGAGGTCGCGGATGAAGCGGTAGCTCACCCAGCTCGTGCAGTAGGTGCTCAGGTAGCCGAGGAAGCCGCGCAGCCCGACGAGCACCGGCAGAAAGAGCAGGCCGCCGAAAATCTGCCGGCCATCCAGCCCGCGCCCCGCGCGCGGCAGCCACGGGTCAATGCCCTGATCGGTCGCCTGCTTGAGTTCCTTGAGCGCGGCCCGGGCGGAGTCGGCGAAGGGAAGGTTAAGTCGGGAGAGCTGGCCGGTGTCCTGCGCCTCAACTTGCGGTTTGGAATCGAGCCGCTCGAAGAGCGTCTGCGTCGCCCAGATGAAGCTCGCGTTGGACAGGCCGAACAGCACGCCCAGCAGGATGCCCGCCGTCATCCGCGTCCAATACCGGCGCAGGTAAGGCCAGCCGAAATGGACAATGTTGGCGAGGTGCCGCATGTGCGCGCCAGTGTTGGCAGAGGCGGGGCGGAGTTCAACAAGATTGCCTTTGCGCGCCGCCGCCGGATGCGCTTTGCTGCCCGGCATGAAGACCTTGTCTACCGCTGCGTTTGCCGTCTTTTTTTCCGTCTGCTTCGTCGCATCCGCCGCTGAAGTCCGCGTGCAGCGCGCGCCCGCCGGGGCGTTGCAGCCGCAGGCGGTCATGGACGCGCGTGGCGTGCTGCATCTCGTTTATCTGAAGGGCGACCCCAAGGCGTGCGATGTCTTCTACGCGCGGCGCGACGCGGGCAAGACCGAGTTTGCCGCACCGCTGCGGGTGAACAGCCAACCCGGCAGCGCGGTGGCGGTCGGCACCATTCGCGGCGCGCAGTTCGCGCTGGGCAAGGGCGGGCGCGTCCACGTCGTCTGGAACGGTTCCGGCCAGGCCGCGCCGAAGCCCGCGACGCAAAGCGCGCCGTTGCTCTACACGCGGCTGAACGACGCCGGCACGGCCTTCGAGCCGCAGCGCAACCTCATCAGCAGCACCCTGCACCTCGATGGCGGCGGGACGGTGGCTGCGGACAGGGACGGCAACGTCTATGCGCTCTGGCATGGTGCGCCGGAGGGAAGCCAGGGCGAGACCAGCCGCGCGGTTTTCCTCGCGCGGTCGAAGGATGATGGCAAGACCTTCGAGCGCGAGCGCGAGGTCAGCCCGGAGGCCAGCGGCGCGTGCGGCTGCTGCGGGATGCGGGCCTTCGCCGACGCGCAGGGCAATGTCTTCGCGCTCTTCCGCACCGCCTCCACCGCGCTGGACCGCCACATGATGCTGCTGGTTTCCCGCGACCGCGGCGAGCGCTTCAAGGGCGACTACGTCCACCAATGGCGCGTGGGCCAGTGCCCGATGAGCAGCGAGTCCTTCACGGAGATGGGCGGCAAGGTGTTCGGCGCGTGGGAGACGGCGGGGCCGGTGCAGTTCGCCGCACTCGACGCCAGCACGGTCAAATCTGCACCGGCGATCAGCCCAACAATGATGGCCAAGGGCAAGCACCCCGTCGTGGCCGTGAACAAGGCCGGCGAGACACTCGTAGTCTGGACGGAGGGCACCGGCTGGCAACGCGGCGGCGCACTGGCCTGGCAGTTGTTCGGTGCCGAGGGCAAGCCCGCCGGCCCGCCCCAGCGACGCGACGGCGTCCCGGTCTGGGGGCTGGCGGCGGCGGTGGCGGAGTCGGATGGAAGTTTTACGGTGCTTTACTGACCAAGGCGGACGTTGACACCCCCCGGAACCGCCGTTAATTATCCTCGCCGATTTAACCGAACGACCGAACCATGCTCGCCCTCCGCCTCATCATCTTCTTCATCATCCTCGCCAGCGCGGGCGTCATCACGGTGGGGGAGATCAAGCTCAAGCCGTTGCTGGAGGAGATGAAGGACAAGGAAAAGAAGGTCACTGAGGAGCTGGGCAAGGAGAAGCAGGAGAGCACCAAGCAGAAGGACCGGGCCATGAAGGCCGAATTGGAGGCCGCCGCCAACAAAAACGACTTCGAAAACTCCAAGAAGGCCGAAGCCGAAGCCAAGACCGCCGCCGACGCGGAGAAGGCCAAGGCCGCCGCCGCCGCCCAGGAAACCGCCAAAGCCAAGCAGGAGACCGAAGCCATCAAGATCCAGAGCGCCGAGTATTTCGACCTGCAAAAGCTGGGCCTGACGCCGCCCATCATCAAGCGCATCAACACCGAGCTGCCCCAGAAGACCAACGAGTTGAACACGCTCAAGCGCGAGCAGCAGTTGATCAACGTCCAGCTCGTCAAGAAGTCGGGCGAGCTGAACGCCTTCCTCAATCCCAAGGGGGCCGTGGCGCTGCCGCCCGGCCTGGTCGGCAAGGTGAAAGCCTATGATCCCAAGTGGGAATTCGTCGTGCTGGACATCGGCGCGAACCACGGCCTGCTCAAAAACGGCGAGCTGACCATCAGCCGCGAGGGCAAGCTCATCGCCCGCGTCAAGCTGGACAAGGTGGAGACCGAATATGCCACCGCCAACGTGATCAAGGGCTTCAAGCTCGGCGAAATCAAGGAAGGCGACGCTGTCCTCACCCCGTCGTCCACCGTCCTGCCTCCCCAAAAGTGACATGAACTCGCGCCTGCTCCAATTCGGTCGCTGCCTGCTGGCCGCCCTCGCGGTGCTGGCCGCCGTCCTGACGACCGCCTGCAACACCCCCGACCCGGACAACCTTTCCACCCGGCCGTGGAATTCCACGAAGAGCTGGGAGACTGGCGTGCCGGGCATGCTCTACGACCGGCGCTGATCGCCCCCCCTCGGCTTGCGGCCGTCGGCCCGTTTCGCGGCGGCGGTTTTGACGAACTGAAACTTCCCTTGGCCCGCAAAGGCGTGTTAAGTCGCGCCCATGCGCAGCTACCAGAATTTCATCGGCGGCGAGTGGGTGCCCGCCCAGTCCGGCCAGACATTCACCAACCTCAACCCTGCCGACACGCGCGAGGCCGTCGCCCAGTATCCGCAGGGCGGACGCGCCGATGCGCTCGCCGCCATCGCCGCCGCGCAGGCCGCGTTCCCCGGCTGGGCCGCGCAGACGTCCGTCGCGCGCGGGCGCATCCTGAGCAAGGCCTCACAGCTCATCGAGGCGCGCAAGCCCGAACTCGCCGATCTGCTCACGCGCGAGGAAGGCAAGACCCTTGCCGAGGCCACGGGCGAGGTGCAGCGCACGGCGGACATCTTCCGCTTCTTCGGTGGCCTGAGCTACGTGCTCGGCGGGCAGACCATCCCGCACGATCTGCCCAGCCAGTTGCTTTACACCCGACGCGAGCCGCTCGGCGTCGTCGCGCTCATCACGCCGTGGAATTTCCCCATCGCCATCCCCGCGTGGAAGCTGGCCCCCGCGCTCCTGTGCGGCAACGCCGTCATCATCAAGCCCGCCTCGCAGGCACCCGCGATGACCTGCGAGCTGGCGAAAATCCTCGCCGAGGCCGGCCTGCCCAAGGGCGTGCTCAACGTCGTCATCGGCAACGGCAAGGAAGTCGGCGGCGAACTTGCGACGAACCCCGCCGTCGTCGCGCTCTCCTTCACCGGCTCCCTCTCCGTCGGCTCGCAAATCTACCAGCAGCTCGCGCCCCGCATGGCCCGCGCGCAGATGGAGATGGGCGGCAAGAACCCCACCATCGTCCTCGCCGACGCCGACCTCGACCTCGCCGCGCGGCTCGTGGCCATCGCGGGCTTCGGTCTCACCGGCCAGGCTTGCACCGCGACCAGCCGCGTCATCGTGGAGAAGAGTGTCGCGGACGCGTTCGCCGCGAAACTCATCGAGAAGGCCAAGGCCATCGTCGTGGGCAACGGCTTGAAGTCCGGCGTCACGATGGGTCCCGCCGTCAGCCAGGCGCAGCTCGAAGGCAACTTGAACTACGTGCAGATCGCCCAGCAAGAAGGCGCATCGCTCCTCTGCGGCGGCGCACGACTCACCGACGGCGATTTCGCGCACGGCCATTTCATGCAGCCCACTGTGCTCGGCAACGTCGCGCCCGCCGCGCGCATCGCGTGCGAGGAAGTCTTCGGCCCCGTCATCGGCATCATCCCGGTGGACAGCTTCGACGAGGCGCTCGCCGTGGCGAACAGCGTGGACGTGGGCCTCAGCGCGAGCCTCGTCACGCGCGACCTGAAGAAGGCGATGCTCTACACCGAGCGCATCCAGGCCGGCGTGGTGAAGGTGAACCAGATTTCCACCGGCCTCGCCCTTCAGGCTCCCTTCGGCGGCGTGAAGAAGAGCAGCACCGACTCGTTCAAGGAGCAGGGCGCGGGCGCGGTTGACTTTTATTCCCGCGTCAAAACAGTCTATCTCGACTACTCCGCATGAACCGCATTGCCGCCATCGCTCTGGGCCTTGCCATGATGGGCATGGTGTCAGTTCGCGGGGCGGCACCGGCGGTGGACTACGCGAAGGAAATCAAGCCACTGCTCCGCGAGCGCTGCTATGCCTGCCACGGCGCGCTCAAACAGAATAACGGCCTGCGGCTGGACACGGCGGAGTTGCTGAAGCGCGGCGGCAAGCACGGCCCCGCCATCGTCGCCCGCAAGCCCGATCAGAGCCGACTGCTCGCGAAAGTCTCCGCCACCGACATCGCCGAGCGGATGCCGCCGGAAGGCGACGCGCTCAAGCCGGAGCAGGTCGAGTTGCTCCGTCGTTGGATTGCCGCCGGTGCGCCCGCGCCGAAGGACGAGCGGCCCGAGCCGAGTCCGCGCGACCACTGGGCGTTTCGGCCGGTCGTGCGGCCACCGGTGCCTGCCGCGGGGAAAGTAATTAGTAAGGAAGTAATTAGTCGGCGCGTCGGCACCCGAACGCCCGCCTTACTAAGCACTCCCTCACTAATTACTAATTACTCTTCCCCCGCAGCGCCCAACCCCATCGACGCGTTCCTGAACACCCGCCTCGCCGCCGCGAAACTCACCCCGCTTCCACCCGCCGATAAACCCACGCTCCTCCGCCGCGTTTGTCTCGACCTCGTCGGCCTGCCGCCCACGCGCGAGGAGCTGCACGCCTTCCTAGCCGACACCTCGCCCGATGCCTACGAGCGCGTCGTGGACCGGCTGCTGAGTTCCCCGCAGCACGGCGAGCGCTGGGCGCGGCACTGGATGGACGTGTGGCGTTACAGCGATTGGTTTGGCCGCCGCCAGGTGCCCGACGTGTGGAATTCCGCGCCGCAAATCTGGCGTTGGCGCGACTGGATTGTGAAGTCGCTCAACTCCGACCACGGTTACGACCGCATGGTGAAAGCAATGCTCGCCGCCGACGAAGTCGCGCCGGCCGATGACGAGGCCGCCGTCGCCACCGGCTACCTCGTCCGCAACTGGTATGCGCTCAATCCGAACGAGTGGATGCGCGCGAACGTCGAGCACACCGGCAAGGCCTTCCTCGGACTCACCTACAATTGCGCGCACTGCCACGACCACAAATACGACCCCATCACGCAGGCCGACTACTTCAGCTTTCGCGCCTTCTTCGAGCCGCTCTACGTGCGCCAGGACCGCTGGCCCGGCGAGGCCGACCCCGGCCCGTTCCAGGACTACGACTACAGCAAGCGCCGCGTCGTGCAGCGTCTCGGTTCCGTGCGCGTCTTCGACAAGGACGCGGCGGCAAAGACGTGGTTCTACACCGGCGGCGACGAGCGCAATCGCCTCACCAACCGCCCGCCCGTGCTGCCCGCGATGCCGGAATTCCTCGGCGGCAAGTCACTGCAAGTCGCGCCCGTCGCACTGCCGGCCACGGTGTCGTATCCCGGCGCGAGGCCTTTCATCCGTGAAGCTGAACTCAATCGAGTGGACGATGCACTGGCCACCGCGAAGCATGTTGTCGCCACGAACAAAACCACGCTGACCGAAGCCCGCCTCGCCACCGCCGAAGCCGAACGCGCGTCCGTCCTCGCCCGCCTCGCCGCCGACGAAGCGAAGCATGGTAGGGCCGACCTGCCGGTCGGCCTTCCCATCGGCCAACCGGTCGGCCCGGACGCGCAGCAGCGCGTCCCTACCGAGGTTCAGGCGTTCGCCCGCGCCGCAAGCAAAGCCGAGCGCCAGTTCAAACTCGCCGCTGCCAAGGAAGCGTTGGTGAAAGCCGAAGCCGAAGTCACCACCGCGAAAACCAACTCCGCCGCCGCGAAAGACGACAAAGCCAAAGCCGCCACCAAGACCGCGCTCACCAAGGCCGAGACCGCGTTGACCGCAGCAAAGAAAGCCGTCGCCGACGCAGAGGCCGCACTCGCGAAAGACAGCGCTGATTACACCGTCTTCAGCCCCGTCTATCCACGCGAGAGCACCGGCCGGCGCAAGGCACTCGCCGAGTGGATTGCGTCGCGCGACAACCCGCTCACCGCACGCGTGGCGGTGAACCACATCTGGCTGCGCCACTTCCACGAGCCGCTTGTCGCATCGGTCAACGACTTCGGTCGCAGCGGCAAGCCGCCCACGCATCCCGAGTTGCTCGACTGGCTCGCCGCCGAGTTCATGGAGAGCGGGTGGAGCATGAGGCATTTGCACCGCTTGATTGTCACGAGCGCCGCATACCGCCGGTCCTCCGTAGCAGCCGACGTGAGGAGGCTCAATTCAAATGCGGAATTCGGAATGCGGAGTGCGGAGTCAAGTCGCGCCTCGGCCATTCCGCATTCCGCACTCCGCACTCCGCATTCTGTTGACCCGGAAAACCGCCTCCTCTGGCGCATGAACCCCGGCCGCATGGAAGCCGAGGTCGTGCGCGACAGCATCCTGCACCTCGCGGGCGCGCTGGACGGGCGCATGGGCGGGCAGGAGCTGGAGAACAAGGACGCGCTCACCACCACGCGTCGCAGCCTCTACTACAGCTTCAACCCCGAGTCCGACGGCCGCAGCGAGTTCAGCGCGCTCTTCGACGCGCCCGACCCGAACGACTGCTACCGCCGCACCCGCAGCGTCATCCCGCAACAAGCCCTCGCCCTCACCAACAGCAAGCTCGTCCACGACCACGCCGCCGCGCTCGTGAAGCGCCTTGGCGCGTCGGCCTCGGACAACCCCGCCTTCATCACCGCCGCCTTCGAGCACCTCCTCACCCGCCCACCCACCCGCGCGGAACTGGCGGAGTGCGAGGCGTTCCTGACCCGTGCCGGCGACTTGCAGTCGCCGCCCGTGGGTAACAGCAGTTCGAGCACTTTCAAACCAACGTCCGCCCTGGACGGCGACTACAGGTCGCCGGCACGAGCACGAGCGTGCGAAAGTCTCGTCCGTGCGCTGCTCAACCAAAACGACTTCCTCACCGTCCGATGACACCGACGAAGCCGACAGCCCGTGCCGGCGACTTGCAGTCGCCGCCCGGGGCTCCGAATGCAACAGGAGCTGGGAATTCAAACGCCATCGGCGGCAAGCCCACCTCAGACGGCGACTGCAAGTCGCCGGCACGGGTTTCGCCGCCACTCGCGCCTCGTCGGTCTGAGTCCGTCTTCTTCGACAAGGCTCTGCCCGTGCACCGCTACCGGAACTGGCTGCCGCACTGGCGGCAGCCGGGCAAATGGTATTTCGTCACCTTCCGCCTCGCGGATTCGCTCGCCCAACCCAAACTCCAGCAGTGGAGGGCGGAGCGGGAACTTTGGCTGGAACTGCACCCCGAACCTTGGTCGGAGAAAGTGGAGCAGGAATACCACCGGCGATTCACGGCGAGATTTGAAGCTTGGCTGGATGCGGGTGAAGGCGAGTGCGTGCTGCGCCGTGAGGATGCTCACGAGGCGGTGGCTTCCGCGCTTCAGTTCTTTGCGGCGGGAGCAACCGACGGCGACTTGCAGTCGCCGCCCCGAGACATCCGCTACGAGTTGGGCGACTTCGTTGTGATGCCCAACCACGTCCACGTCCTTGTCCGGCCGTTGGGTGCATGGGAGTTGGAGCAGCTCCTCCAGTCATGGAAAACCTTCACCGCCAAAGCCATCAATCGGCAGCTCGGACACGCTGGCACGGTCTGGTGGAAAGACAACTTCGATCATCTCGTTCGCGGTGCGAGCCACTTCGCCAAGTTCCAACGCTACATCGCCGACAATCCGGCGAAGGCGCACCTGAAGCCGGGTGAGTATCACCTCCACCGAACAAGTCTGTGTTACTTGAACACCGAGCCATGAATGGAACCAAAACCCGTGCCGGCGACTTGCAGTCGCCGTCTGAAGCGACCGGTAGTTCGGATGACGTTCAACCAACGTGGCCCACAGACGGCGACTGCAAGTCGCCGGCACGGGCTTTGCCTCGCCGGATGTTCCTCTCCGACCTCGGCCTGGGCTTCACCGGTTTGGCGCTGGGCGCGACGTTGTTCAACGACGGCGTCGCGAAGGCGGCTTCACCGGCCCAGCCGAAGTTTTCCCCGACCGACGGCAAGCCGCACTTCACGCCCAAGGCCAAGTCGGTCATCTGGATTTTCCTCAGCGGCGGCTACAGCCACGTCGAGACGTTTGACCCGAAGCCGGCGCTGACCAAATACGCCGGGCTGTCCTTCGACAAGACACCGCTGGCCAACCCGCTCAAGTCCGACAAGCACCACAAGCGCTTCCGCTCCGTGCCCGCGCAGGAGGTCAACGTGCGCGACGTGTATCCGAGCATCTACCCGATGCAGGTGGGCTTCGCGCCGCGCAGCCAGTGCGGCGTGGAGATGACCGACTGGTGGCCGCACCTCGCGTCGTGCGCGGACGACCTCGCGTTCGTGCGCAACATGTGGACGACGGACAACGACCACTTCGCCGAGAACCAAATCCACACGGGCCGCCACCGGCTCGACGAGCAGCAGCCCAGCCTCGGCGCGTGGATTCACTACGGCCTCGGCACGCTCAACGAGAACCTGCCCAAGTTCGTCGTGCTCGGCGGGCCGACGAACTCGACGACGCACTGGAGCATCAACTCGCTTTACCTCGGCCCCGAGCACGGCGGCGTCCCGCTCGCGCTGGACCCGAAGAACCCGCTGCCCTTTGGCCAGCGCGACCCGCGCCAGTCCGCCGCCGAGCAGCGTGCGGAGTATGAACTCATCGGCAAACTGAACCGCCTCGCCGCCGTGGAGTATCCGCAGGACGACGCGTTGCGCGCGCGCATCAAGGCTTACGAGCTGGCCTTCCGTATGCAGATGGCCGTGCCCGAGGTGCTGGACTTCGCGCCGGAGACCGAGGCGACGCGGAAGCTCTACGGCCTCGACACCGACGCGACGAAGCAGGCTGGCCAGCGACTGCTCGCGGCGCGGCGGTTGGTGGAGCGCGGTGTGCGCTTCGTGCAGGTTTATCCGAGTGGCTACGGCACGTGGGACTCGCACCAGAAGTTGAAGGACAATCACACCCGGCTCTGCGCGAGCGTGGACAAGCCGGTGGCGGGATTGCTCCACGACTTGAAGCAGCGCGGCTTGCTCGACGAGACGCTCGTGGTCTTCTGCACGGAGTTCGGGCGCACGCCGGGCCTGGAACTGCGCGGCGGCGGCAAGGACGGGCGTGACCATCACCCGCACGGCTTCACGATTTGGATGGCGGGCGCGGGCATCCAGCGCGGCGTGGTCCACGGCGAGACGGACGAATTGGGCTACCACGCGCAGGGTGAGGGCCACTACGTGACCGACCTGCACGCGACGGTTTGCCACCTGCTGGGAATTGATTTACGCCGCCTCGAAGTCCCCGGCCGCAAGCGCCTGGAGATAGACCACGGCCACGTCATCCGGGAGATTCTGGCCTGAGCTTTCTCAAGCATCCGGCTTCGCGCCGATGCGCGGCCACAGCCGTCCCGTCCGCGCCATGTAGTCGCGATACTCCTGCCCGAAGATTTCGCCCATCATCCGTTCTTCGCGCGGGGTGCGGAGAAAATACATCGGCGCGAACGTCACCAGCGCGGCGCAGCCCGCGAGCCAGTTCGCCAGCAGCAGGGCTTGGGCGAGACTGAACAGCCAGATGGCCGCATACATCGGGTGGCGGATGGAGCGGTAGATGCCGTTGGTGATGAGCTGGTGCTCCTTGCGAATCTCCAGCGTGACGGACCAGTTCAGCCCGAGGTCGGCGTGCGAACGCCAGAACAGCCAGAGCGCCAGCAGCATGACGAGCACGCCGCACCACGGGGCCGGCGTCGGCAGCCGGTAGTCCGCGAAGGAAAGCCATGACGTGAACAAGTGGAGGACAATCGGCAGGGTGCTGCCTCCGATGGTGAAGACCATCAGCACCTTCTCCAGCGCGTCCACCTGCCGGACGGTCAGTTCGTTGCGTTTCACCTGGCGGGCGAACTTGCCGCGGATGCCGAGGTAAACGAGGAAGCCGGCGAAGAAGACCACGTTCCACGGCTGGGTGAACTTGCTCATGATTTGCGTGGCGTCGCGCGCCAGCCTTCGATTCAAGCACCTTTGCCCGCCGGACGCATGGAAAAGTCTTCGCAGCCGCGCCCCTTCCCGCTACATCTTGCGCATGGACACTTTGTTGAAACTGCTCCGCGACGACGCCTCGCTGAAGCCCGCGCAGCTCGCCGCCATGCTGAATCTTTCCGAGGCGGAGGTCGCCGCCAAAATCAAGCAGCTCGAGACCGACGGCATCATCCTCGGCTACCGCACCGTGTTGAACGAAGAGCGGCTGGCCGACGACGTCGTGCGCGCGGTCATCGAGGTGAAGATCACGCCCGAGCGCGGCGGCGGCTTCGACCGGCTGGCGGAGCGCATCGCGAAGTATGACGAGGTGAAGACCTGCTACCTGATGAGCGGTGGCTACGACCTGCTCGTCGTGCTGGAGGGTGACAACCTGCGTTCGCTCGCCACTTTCGTCGCCGAGAAGCTCTCCACCATCCAGGGCGTCATCTCCACGTCCACGCACTTCATGCTCAAGACCTACAAGGAGCAGGGCGTGCTCATGGGCCACGCGCAGGCGGAGGAGCGGCTCGCGGTGACGCCGTGAGTCAGTGCCCGCGCGCGGGCAGTTGATACGTCAGGTCGCGGCTCTGGCCTTTGTCATCGCGGACGGTCATCGTCACGCGGTCGTCCGGCTCAAACTGTTTGTTGAACCACACGAGAAAGGCGCGCCCGACGAGGTTTGGGCTTTGGCCGTTCACGGCGGTGAGGACATGGTTCGGGCGCATCCCGGCCACGAACGCAGCGCCTTTCTGATTCGACCCCATGTAGGGCTGCACGGCCATCCGGTCGGCGGCGATGTTCAACTGCTGCCGGCGCTGCGGGTTCGCGCCGAGCGGCCAGAAGGTCGGATACGCGCCGACGATGCCCTGCGAGACGGACATGCGCCAGTCGAGCACGGTCTTCCGCCAGCCATCGGCGACGGCGAGTTTGCCGGACAACACCTCGCTGCCGCGCGTCCACCAGACTTCCATCTCGCCGGCCCCACGCGGGCCGCGATGCAGCGCGCCGCGAAAATCCGTCTGCCCCAGCAAGCGCCGGCCCTCCGCTGCGCCCAGCACGTCGCCCGCTTTGAGGCCGGCCTTCGCCGCCGCGCTGCCGGCGGCCACGGAGGTCACGCGCAGGCCGTGGTCGCGGTCGAGCGTGAGGCCGACGTTCTCCGGCAGCGGCCACACGTCGAAGTCGCGCTGCTTGTTGAAGGTCTTCGCCGAAACCGCCGGCTGGCGGAGGATGTCGTTGACCTGATGGCAGTGGATGCACGTCTGCTTCTTCTCCTCGGGATGCGCGCGGCTTTGCCAGCCTTCGAAGCCCGGCAGTTGACGCGGAGACTTCGCCGGGCCGCCCAAGTCCGGCGCGGGGCCGTCAACGTCCCACTTCGCGCGGCGCGGGTCGTGGTGGTGCGCGAGCGCGCGCTGGAGCGACGTAATGAGCGCCGCCTTCGAAATGCGCGTCGAGTCCGAGAGATGGTCGCGCCCGCCGAAGACGCCATAGACCCGCGCGTCCGGCGAGAGGAACCAGCCCCACCACGAGAGGTCCATGTCCGCGAAGCCCTCGACCGGGAAGATGCGGAAGTCAATGTCCGCCGCGTCCGTCAGGCGCACGGTGACGAACTGCCGCAGGATGGGCGACAACTCCGCGCCGCCTTCGAGCACGGCCTTGTCGAAGTCGGAGCACTGCTTGCACGGCAGGCAGCGGAAGGTGACGAAGAGCGGGCGGTTCGCGGCCCGCGCCTCGGCGAGCGACTGTGTGAGGTTCGTGCGCCAGAGAACGGGGAGTTCCACGGCGGCTTCCAAGGCCGCCGGCATCTTGCCCTGGGCAGGGCCGAGGATTTCCTTCCATGGCGGTGCGGCGGTCAGGGCGGTGGTGAAAGTCAACGTGGCGAGCAGCAGGAAGGCAAGGTGCGGTCTCATGGCAGAGCGGGCTTTCGACGCGGGCGGGAGGACGCCTCATCACCCGGTTTGGGAGTGTTTCCGGAGACGGGCAAGCCGAGGTTTGACATGACCCCTTATTTGGGGAATAAGTCCGCTCAACCAACTTCATGAAAGCGAGCCAAACCTCAGTGTCCCGCCGCGTGCGCGCCCGCAGCGCGGGGTTCACCCTCATCGAACTGCTCGTCGTCATCGCCATCATCGCGATCCTGGCGGGACTGCTCCTGCCGGCCCTGGCTTCGGCCAAGAAGAAGGCCACGGGCACAGTGTGCATCAACAGCACCAAACAGTTCAACCTTGGCTGGCAGTTGTATCACGGGGACTTTGACGGCAAGCTGCCATACAACATCGGCGGGGGAAACTCGGGCAAGGACGCCGCCAATCCCTCCTGGGTGGCCGGCTGGCTGACCGCCGGCTCCACCACGGACAACACGAACACGGACTACCTGATCGGCAAAACCTATGAGGCTTTCGGAAACATCGGGGCGAGCTACATCAGGGAGGTGAAAAACTATCGGTGTCCCACCGACAAGAGCCGTGATCCCGTCTATGGCCCGCGGGTGCGGAGCTTCTCGATGAACAGCCGGGTGGGCTGGAACCAGACGTTCAAACGGGCCGAAGACTTGGGCCTATCGCGCGCGGGCGGGAACCTGATCATCTTCATCGAGGAGCGGGACCAAAGCATCAACGACGGCTGGTTCGTCTTCGGCATGGCCGGGGATGTGCCGGACGACACCACGCAGTATGCCTTCGTGGATGTCCCGGGCAGCTACCACAACGGAGGGGGGGCGGTCTCCTTTGCGGACTACCATGTCGAAATCCGTAAGTGGAATGGCGACACTCAGAAAGCCAATCTAGGCTCCGCGTGTCCCGGCAATTCCGATCACCGGTGGATGATGGACCACGGTCGCTGAACATGAACGCACCGACTGGCTGGTGGAGACGCTCGCTACGGCGCCCCGCGTTGATCGGGGGCCTGGCGCTGCTTGCGCTGCTCACGCTTCCGGCGTGCCGGCGGTCCAAGCGGGCCGCCTCGAGTGCGCCGCCCCCGCCCACCCCACCCACCCAAGCCGTTTCGGCCGCGCCCGCGTTGGGCCTGCCGCCCGCCCCCGTGGCAGCCAGCTCCGGCCCCCGAACCCCGCAGCATGGTGAGCTGTTCAATGCGTTTTACAGGTTCGTCAATGACAAGGGCCGCGTGCCGCGCGACGTGGAGGAGCTGGTGAACACCCGATACCTCGCGCCTTTGCCGCCGCCGCCGGCGGGCAAGAAATACCAGCTGAACAACCAGTCCATGGAGTTGAGCGTGGTGGACAAGTGATGGGCCGATGGGCCTGCGGCCAGGCCGCGTCCAGAGCTTTGGCTTGAAAAAGCCCCTCCACCGGTTATTTACACGTCAACGCTATGCCATCCTTCAGCTACGTGGCCCGTGAAGCCGCCTCGGGTCGCGAGATTCGCAACGTCCTCGAGGCCAACTCCGAGCAGGAGGCCATCGCGAGCCTGCTCGGGCGCAACCTCCTCGTCGTCACCATTCAGGAGGCCAGCGGCAAGAAGGGCAAGGCCGCCAGCGGGGCCGTGCCGCTGCAGGATCTGGTGATGTTCACCCGCCAGCTCGCCACGATGATTGACGCGGGCATCGCCATCGTGGGATCCCTCCAAGGTCTGGCCGAGCAGACCGACAACAAGATCATGCGCGATGTCATCCGCGACATCTGCGCGCGGGTGGAAAGCGGCGACAACTTCTCGACGGCGCTGACGAAGCACCCCAAGACCTTCGAGCGCCTCTACTGCTGCATGGTGGACGCCGGTGAGAAGGGCGGCCTGCTCGCGGAAATTCTCGCGCGCCTCGCCACCTACCTGGAGAACACCGTCCGGCTCCAGAAGAAGGTCAAGTCCGCGATGATGTATCCCACCATCGTCACCTTGGTCGCCGTGACGATCACCATCTTCCTGCTGGTCAAGGTCGTGCCCACGTTCGGCGAGATTTTCTCCGGCTTCGGCGCGAAGCTGCCCGCGCCCACCCAGTTCCTGATTGACCTGTCGGAGTGGATGAAAAAGTGGTGGTGGCTGATCGGGCTTGTCGCGGGCGCGGTGGTTTATGGCTGGCTGTCGTTCATCAAGACCAAGGTTGGCCTCGAGTTCTGGGACCGGAACCGCATCCGCCTGCCGGTCTTCGGCCACATCGCGCACAAGATCTGCCTCGCCCGCTTCGCGCGCACGCTCGCCTCGCTCATCCGCTCCGGCGTGCCCATCCTCGAGGTGCTCAACATCACCGCCAACTGCGTCGGCAACGTCGTCATGGAGCAGGCCATCCGCACCGCCGCCGCCGACATCGAGAAGGGCGACGGCATCTCCGCCGCGCTGGGCCGGCATCCGGTCTTCCCCACGATGATCATCCGCATGCTCTCGGCGGGCGAGCAGACCGGCAAGATTGACGCCATGCTCGAGCGCGTCGCGGACTTCCTGGATGATGAGATCGAAACGATTCTCGATGGTCTGACCTCCCTGATCGAGCCGCTGCTGATCGTGTTCCTCGGCGTGACCGTCGGCAGCATCGTCATTGCGATGTTCCTGCCCATCTTCAAGATGAGCGACATCATCAACCCGCCGGGCCGCTGAGTAAGGCAAAAGGTAAAAGGCAAAAGACCGGGCAAGTGCGGTGCCTTTCTTTTGCCTTTTTACTTTTTACTTTTGCCTTCTTCATCAGCGCATGGTCGCCCGCGTCACCCTGGAGATCGCGCTCCGCAAGGAGTTCGACTACGCGATCCCGCCGGAGCTGGCCGGGCAGGTCGAGGTCGGCACGCGCGTCAAGGTGCCCTTCGGCCACCGGCAGGTCATGGGCTGCGTCACCGCGCTGGTCGAGCACTCCACCCACACGAACCTCCGCCACGTCACGGGCATCGTCGGCAGGCAGTCGCTCGTCACCGCGAAGGTGCTTCAACTCGCGCGGTGGATCGCCGACTACTATTGCTGTGCGCCGGAGATCGCCTTGAAGAGCGTGCTGCCCGAGGCCGTGCGCCGCGAAAAGGACGGCTGGCGCGAACGCCTCATCGTTCGCCTGCTCCCGGCGACCAGCGAGCTCCCGAAGCTCACGAAACGGCAGCAGGAAATCCTCAACCTCCTCGAAGAGCGCCGGGAAATGCCGCTCCAGGAGCTCCTCGAACTCGCCGAGACCACCGCCGAGACCGTCCGCCGGTTGGAGGACAAGCACCGCGTCGTCATCACCAACCAGGTCTCCGAGCGCGACCCGTATGCGAAGGACGTCATCAGCCGCACCGAGTCGCTGACGATGAACGCGGAGCAGGCGAAGGCGCTGGCGACCATCTGCAAGCGCATGGACGAAGGTGGCGGAGCCGGTGAGAAGGTGGGAAAGCGGGAAAGTGGGACTGCGTCCGAGCGCACTGGCTCACTTTCTCACTCTCCCACTTTCCCACCTGCGACTTTTCTTCTGCACGGCGTCACCGGCGCGGGGAAGACGGAGGTTTATCTTCAGGCCATCGCGCACGCGCTGGCACAAGGGAAGGGAGCCATCGTCCTCGTGCCGGAGATTTCCCTCACGCCGCAGACGGTCGAGCGCTTCAAGGCCCGCTTCAGCCACGGGCCGCTCCAGACGCAGGTCGCCGTGCTGCACTCGCACCTCAGCGCCGGCGAGCGGCACGACGAGTGGCACAAGATCCGGCAGGGCCGCGAGCGCATCGTCATCGGGGCGCGTTCGGCCATCTTCGCGCCCGTCGAGCCGCTGGGCCTCATCATCGTGGACGAGGAGCACGAGCATTCCTACAAGCAGGAGGAAGCCCCGCGCTACCACGCGCGTGACGTCGCCGTCGTGCGCGGGCAGATGGAGGACGCCGTCGTCATGCTCGGCTCCGCGACGCCCTCGATGGAAAGCTTTTACAACGTCCAGCGCGGCAAATACGCCCTGCTCGAACTGCCCACGCGCGCAGACGACAAGAAGATGCCCATCGTCCGCGTCGTGGACATGCGGCAGGCCGCGCGGAAGGACAAGGGCACGCCGATCTTCTCCGAGGAACTCAAGGAAGCCATCACCCAGCGCCTTGAACGCAAGGAGCAGACGATGCTGTTCCTGAACCGGCGCGGCTACTCCAGCTCGCTGCAATGCCCGCAGTGCGGCTTCGTGGCCGAGTGCCCGAATTGCAGCGTCGCCCTCACCTACCATCGCCGCGCGCAGAAGATTTGCTGCCACATCTGCGGCCACGAGGCTCCCGCGCCGACCGCCTGCCCGGAGCCGAAGTGCCGCAGCGCCGCCATCCGTTACGCCGGCCTGGGCACCGAGCGCGTGGAGGAGACGCTGGGCAAGCTCTTCCCCCACGCCCGCATCGCGCGCATGGACAGCGACCTGATGAAGCGCAAGGAGGACTACCGCCGCGTCCTCGGCGACTTCAAGGCCGGCAAGACCGACATCCTCGTGGGCACGCAGATGATCGCGAAGGGCCTGCACTTCGAGAACGTCACGCTCGTCGGCGTCATCCACGCGGACCTCAGCCTGCACATCCCGGACTTCCGCGCGGGCGAGCGCACCTTCCAGCTTCTCACGCAGGTCGCCGGGCGCGCGGGCCGCGGCGACGTGGAGGGCGAGGTCTTTGTGCAGAGCTTCACGCCCTTTCATCCCGCCATCCAATACGCCCGCCGCCACGACTTCACCGGCTTCTACGAGCAGGAGGTCGAGTTTCGCGAGCAGCTCAACTACCCGCCCGCCTCGCGGCTCGCGCTGCTCACCTTCAAGGGCCGCAACGAGGAGAAGGTGAAGCTCATGGCGGAGCATGTGACGCGGGAGCTCGAAGCGCTGGCCAGCGGAGGCGGCGGAGCAGGTGAGAAAGCGGGAAAGCGGGAAAGTGAGCAGGCGGCGGCGGACACGCTGGAGTTAATCCCACTTTCTCACCCGCCCACTTTCTCACCGGCTCCCGCAGCGGCGACACCGTTGCGTGATTTGGTCCTCGCCGGCCCCGCACCCGCGCCCTTGCTGCGCGCGGAGACCTTCTACCGTTACCAGCTCATGTTGCGCACGCGCCAGATGCCCCGCGTGAGCAAGGTGCTGGCGAAGTTGCTCGAACAGATCGAGCTGCCCGAGGATGTCACGCTGACGGTGGACATTGACCCGGTGAGCTTGATGTAGCGTGGGCTGCCCTGCCCGCGCCTGTCCGCTTGCGCCGCAACCGCCGGCATCGCACGATGGGGCGCATGACACGCCGACTTCTTCGCCTGGCCGGATTGCTGGCCTTGCTGGCCCTGCCCATGTTCACATCCGCCGCCGCGCCGGGAGTGGTCACCACCGAGTTCATCTACGAGACCGCGCCATTCCCGCAATGCCACGCCTCGACCCTCGCCGAAACCAAGGCCGGCCTCGTGGCCGCGTGGTTCGGCGGCACGCGCGAGAAGCATCCCGACGTGGGCATCTGGGTCGCGCGGCGCGAGGGCGGGAAGTGGACCGCGCCCGTCGAGGCGGCCAACGGCGTGCAAACCGACGGCTCGCGCCATCCGTGCTGGAACCCCGTGCTCTTTCAGCCCCGGACCGGACCGTTGCTGCTCTTCTACAAGGTCGGCCCCAGTCCGAGCACATGGTGGGGGATGCTGCGCACTTCCGCTGACGCAGGCAAAACCTGGAGCCGCGCCACGCGCCTGCCCGATGGCATCCTCGGCCCCATCAAGAACAAGCCCGTGCAGCTCGCCAACGGCGACCTCCTCAGCCCCACGAGCAGCGAGCACGACGGCTGGCGCGTCCACTTCGAGCGCTCGCGTGACCTCGGCAAGACGTGGGAGAAGACCGCCCCGGTGAACGATGGCAAGGAGTTCGGCGCGATCCAGCCGAGCATCTTATTCTCCGGAGCCGACCGGCTCGGAGCCGTGGGCCGCACCCGGCAGGGCAAGGTCTTCCAAGTCTGGTCCGAGGACGGCGGCCGGTCCTGGGGCAGGCTCGGCGCGACGGCCTTGCCGAACCCCAACTCCGGCACCGACGCCGTGACGCTCAAGGACGGCCGGCATCTGCTGGTCTATAACCACACGACGAAGGGCCGCAGCCCGTTGAACGTCGCCGTGTCGCGGGATGGCAGAGACTGGCAGGCCGCGCTGGTGCTGGAGACTGAGCCGGGCGAATACAGCTACCCCGCCGTGATCCAGACGGCCGACGGCCTCGTCCACGCGACCTACACTTGGAAGCGGCAGCGCCTGCGCCACGTCGTCCTCGACCCCGCGAAGCTGGAGCTGAAGCCCATGCCCGACGGCGCGTGGCCGAAGTGAGGACCAGGCGGCCCAGCTTGGTTTCCGCATTTGCAACGGCGCGGTGCGCCCGTAGAGTCCGCGCGCGATGAAAGCGGAGTTTGATTCCATCGAGGCCGCGCTGGCCGACCTGCGGCGCGGGCGCATGGTCATCGTCGTGGACGACGCCGACCGCGAGAACGAGGGCGACCTCGTCATGGCCGCCGAGCACGCCACGGCGGCGGCGGTGAACTTCATGGCGCGGTTCGGCCGCGGCCTCATCTGCGTGCCCACGACCGGCGAGCGCCTCAAGCAGCTCGGGGTCGAGCGCATGGTCGTGCAGAACCGCGAGACGTTCAAAACGGACTTCCAGGTCAGCGTGGACGCCGCGCGCGGCATCAGCACCGGCATCAGCGCCGCCGACCGCGCCAGGACCATTCAAATCATGGCCGAGCCGACCGCGCTGGCCGAGGATCTCGTGCAGCCGGGCCATGTCTTCCCGCTGCGCGCCAAGCCCGGCGGCGTGCTCCAGCGGGCCGGCCACACGGAGGCGGCGGTGGATTTGGTGCGGCTCGCGGGCGCGCGGCCCATCGGCGTCATCTGCGAGATCATGTCCGATGACGGCACGATGGCGCGGCTGCCGCAACTGCGGAAGTTTGCGCGCAAGCACAAGCTGAAGATTTGCTCCATCGCCGACCTCATCAGCCACCGCCGGTCGCGCGAGAAGCTCGTCGAGCGGATCGAAGTCGTGAGGATGCCGACTGATTACGGCGACTTCGACCTGCACCTCTACCGCTCGCACACCGACGGCCAGCACCATGTGGCGCTCGTGAAGGGCGACGTGGCCAGCCACAAAAACGTGCTCGTGCGCGTCCACAGCGAATGCCTCACCGGCGACGTCTTTGGCTCGCGCCGGTGCGATTGCGGGCCGCAGCTCCAGCAGGCGATGCGGCAGGTCAGCGCCGCGGGCTGCGGCGTGATTCTCTACATGCGGCAGGAGGGCCGCGGCATCGGGCTGGGGCCGAAGATTCAGGCTTACAAGCTGCAGGAGAAGGGCCTCGACACCGTGGAGGCGAACCAGAAGCTCGGCTTCGGCATGGACCTGCGCGAATACGGCCTCGGCGCGCAAATCCTCTGCGATCTCGGCCTCAGGACCATCCGCCTCCTCACGAACAACCCGAAGAAGATCGTCGGCCTCGAAGGCTACGGATTGAAGATTGTCGAGCAGCTTCCCATCCGCGTGAAGCCCAACCCGCACAACGAGCGCTACCTGAAGACCAAGCGGGAAAAGCTCGGCCATCTGCTGTGAGCGCGGAGCTGCCCAGCGCGAGGACTCTTCCGCCGCTCACGCCCGGCACGCTCTACCTCGTCGCCACGCCCATCGGCAGCCTGGAGGACATCACGCTGCGCGCTCTCCGCGTGCTGCGCGAGTGCGACGTGGTGGCGGCGGAGGACACGCGGCGCACGGGGCAGTTGCTGAAGCACTTCGAGATTTCCAAGCCGCTCCTCAGCTACTTCCAGTTCAACGAGGCGAAGCGCTCCGAGGAAATCCTCGAACGCCTCCAGCGCGGCGAGAAGGTCGCGCTCGTCACGGACGCCGGCACACCAGGCATCAGCGACCCGGGCGAACGCGTGGTGCGCGCGGCGGTGGCGGCGGGGCTGCGCGTCGAGGCGGTGCCCGGCCCGTGCGCGCTGGTGGCGGCGCTGACGGCGAGCGGGCTGCCGACGGACGAGTTCCACTTCATCGGCTTCCTGCCACACAAGTCCGGCCAGCGCCGCAGGCAGCTTGAGGCATTGAAGCAGTTCGCCGGCACGCTCGCGCTTTACGAATCGCCCTATCGCATCGAAAAGCTGCTCGGCGAACTGACTGAGGTCTTTCCCGACCGCACCATCGTCCTCGCGCGCGAGCTGACGAAGAAGTTCGAGGAGTTCCTGCGCGGCACGCCGGCGGAGCTGCTGGCGCTGGTGGCGAAGCGCTCGCTGAAAGGAGAATTCGTCGTGCTGGTCAGTGGTGAAGTGGAGGCGGAGGTGGAAGATGAGGGCGAATCTTTGGCGAGGGGAGTGGTCAGTAATTAGTGATTAGTAATTAGTGGGTCGCGGGTATTCTCAAAGCATGTGCATGGTCGTTTACGTTGGTTCGCGTTTGCCGCTGCCGCTCGTTCCTTGGCGGGAGTCGGAACGGGCTTTCAACGTCACCGAGTTGACGGAACACGAGGAGCCCGTTCGGACGCATTTCACCGTGGCGAATGTCCGACAGGCTGGAAGCCACACAGAATGCGGCTGTGGATTCAATGAGTGGCGCAACACGGGGGACGAAGTGCAGGAGGTTTGGGGCAGGAGTGATGAGGCCAAAACCTCCTTCGCCAAGCTGGTTTCCTACCTCCGCGAGCATCATGTGGAATCAATCTACTCCTGTTGGTCCGGCGATGAGGGCCAGCACCGGCTGCTCGCGCGCCGAATCAAACCAGAAGGCTTGGCAGATCCGTATTTCCAATTCCAGGAGCGCGAACTGCTCACCCTCGACCTCACGCCCTGAACCCGCCGCACCGACTAATCACTAATTACTAATCACTTTCCCCCCATGCCCGCGCCGCGCCCCATCCAACTCGCCCTCCTCGCCGCCACCATCGCGCTTCCCGCCCGCGCGGCCGACTCCGCCGCCGGCCACGACTTCTTCGAGAACAAGATCCGCCCGCTGCTCATCGAGCACTGCCTCAAGTGCCACGACGGCACGGCGACGGACAAGCCCAAGGGCGGCCTCGCGCTCGACACGCGCGCCGGCTGGGAAAAGGGCGGCGAGAACGGCCCCGCCATCATCCCCGGCCAGCCGGACAAGTCGCTGTTCATCCGCTCGATTCGTTACACGGACAAGGAGCTGCAGATGCCCCCGAAGGGGAAGCAGCTCACAGCGCAGCAAATCGCGCTCTTCGAGGAATGGGTCCGCCTGGGCGCGCCCGACCCGCGCACCGGCAAGCCCTCCGGCCCGCCGCTGTCCGACCCGAACGTGGTGAAGAATCATTGGGCGTTTCAGCCGGTGAGGCAGCCGAAGGTGCCGGCGTTGCCCCGGGAAGTAATTAGTAAAGGAATAATTAGTAATCGGCCGGGGAAGCCCAAGGCTGCACTCAGCACTCAATCACTAATTACTAATTACTCTTCCCCGATAGACGCCTTCGTCCTCGCCAAGCTCGCGCCGAAGCACTGGCCGCTCTCCCCGCCCGCCGACAAGCGCACCCTCATCCGCCGCGCCTGCTTCGACCTGCACGGCCTGCCGCCCTCGATGGCCGAGGTCGAGGCGTTCGTCGCGGACAAGTCGCCCGATGCCTTCGCGAAGCTGGTGGACAGGCTCCTTGCCTCGCCGCGCTACGGCGAGCGCTGGGGTCGCCACTGGCTTGATGTCGCGCGCTACGCGGACACGAAGGGCTACCTTGCCGGTGACGAGCAGCGGCGTTTCGCCTTCAGCTACACCTACCGCGACTACGTCATCCGCAGCTTCAACGAGGACACGCCCTACGACCGCTTCCTCACGGAGCAGATTGCCGCCGACCAGCTCCAGCTCGGCGAGGACAAGCGCGCGCTCGCCGGTCTCGGTTTCCTCACGCTGGGCCGCCGCTTCCTGAACAACGTCCACGACATCATTGACGACCGCATTGACGTGGTGACGCGCGGCACAATGGCGCTGACCGTCCAGTGTGGCCGGTGCCACGACCACAAATACGACCCGGTCTCGACGGCGGAGTATTACAGCCTTTACGGCGTCTTCGCTTCCAGCCAGGAGCCGGCGGAGAAACCCTTGCTGGGCATCCAGCCCGACGCGGCTTCGCACGCCGCCTACCTCGCCGAGAAAAAGAAGCGCGAGGACGAGCTGGAGAAATATCGCGTCGAGCAGCTCGACAAGCAGCTCGCCACGCTCCGCAAGCGCACCGCTGACTACCTGCTCGCCGCCGACGAGGTGGACCCCAAGGTCGCCCGCGCCTCCGCGACCGCCCAGCGCCGCGACCGCGACAAGTATTTCCAGGAGCGCAAGCTGGTTCCCGCCGTCGTGCGCCGCTGGCAGGATTACCTCGCCAAGTCCGCGAGCGCGAAGACGCCCGACCCGGTCTGGTCCCTCTGGCACATCTACGCGAAGTTGCCGGATGACAAGTTTGAGGCCGAAGCGGCGAAACTCGGAACGCAGAACCCGGAACGCGGAACCGTCAGCCCGCTCGTTGCCGCCGCCTTCGCCACGCCGCCGAAGACGATGAGGGAAGTCACCGAGCGTTACGGCAAGCTGCTCACCGCCGCCGACGCCCCCACGCCGCATACGGACAAGGACAAGGAAGCCCTCCGCCTCGCGCTCCGCTCCGCCGACGCTCCGCCGAACCTGCCTGCGCCCGAGAACGACACCTTGCTCGAAGACGCCCGCCCGCGCCTGCGCCAGTTGAAGGCCAAGGTGGACGAGGTGGACGCCACGCATCCCGGCGCGCCACCGCGTGCGATGGCGCTCGTGGACCGCGATTCGCCCACCCGCCCCTACGTCTTCGTGCGCGGTAATCCCGGCAATCGCGGCCCCGAAGTCGAGCGCGGCTTCCCGAAAGTCGCGTCGCTCGGGCACGCCGTGCCGTTCCCGGCGAAGTCCAGCGGGCGCCTCGAACTCGCCCGCGCCATCGCGAGCAAGGACAATCCGCTCACCGCGCGCGTGCTCGTGAACCGCGTCTGGGGCTGGCACTTCGGCGCGGGCCTCGTCCGCACGCCCAGTGACTTCGGCGTCCGCAGCGATCCGCCGTCGCACCCGGAGCTGCTCGACTGGCTGGCGACGCGCTTCGTCGCCGACGGCTGGAGCCTCAAGAAGCTGCACAAGGTCATCATGCTCTCCGCGACCTACCAGCAGGCCAGCGACGACCGCGCCGAGTGCGTGAAGGCCGACCCCGCGAACACGCTGCTCTGGAAGTTCAACCGCCAGCGTCTCGACTTCGAGCAGCTCCGCGACTCGCTCCTGCTCGCGGCCGGCAAGCTCGACCTCACGCCCGGCGGCCTGCCGGTGGATTTGACCGCGCAGCCCTTCGCCACGCGCCGCACGGCCTACGGCTACATTGACCGGCAGAACCTGCCGGCGATGTTCCGCACCTTCGACTTCGCGAGTCCCGACGTGAGCGCGTCGCAGCGCTTCCAGACCACCGTGCCGCAGCAGGCGCTCTACCTGATGAACGCGCCGTTCGTCCTGCAACAGGCGCAGGCGCTCGCCGCCCGCGAGGACTTCAAGAAGTTCACGACCGACGACGCGCGCATCGGCTTCCTCTACGAGACGATTTACCAGCGCCGCCCCGCGACGGACGAGGTGACGATGGCGAGGGCCTTTCTCGCCGCGCCCGGCGAAGAGGCTGCCGAGTCCGCGCCAAACGCCGGGTGGCACTACGGCTACGGCGAGTTCGACGAAACCGCGAAGCGGGTGAAGCGCTTCGCGCCCTTCGCCTTCTTCACCGGCGGCCAGTGGCAGGTGGGGCGCGACTTTCCGGACAAGGAATTTGGCCATCTCCTCCTCCGCGCCGAGGGCGGCCATCCGGGCCAAAACCAATCGCGCGCCGTCATCCGCCGCTGGGTCGCGCCGCGTGATGGCACGGTGACCGTGACCGGCACGCTCTCACACGCAAACACGCAGGGTGACGGCGTCCGCGCCCGCATCGTCAGCAGTCGCGCGGGCGTTGTGGGAGAGGCGGTGGCGCAAAAAGGCTCGGCGGAGTTGAAGGTGGGCGACCTCGCCGTGCAGGCCGGTGACACGGTGGATTTCATCGCCGACTGCCGTGCGAACTCGAACAGCGACAGCTTCAGTTGGGCGCCGAAGGTGAAGTTCACCGGCGGTTCCGCGCGTGGCTCCAAACTTCAACCGGGCTTCCAAGGCGAATGGGACGCGAAGGCCGACTTCAGCAAGCCAAAGGAGGCCGCGTCCACGGCGCTGACCCCTTGGGAAAAGCTCGCCCACGCCCTGCTCATCTCCAACGAACTGGCGTTCGTGGATTGAGCTGCCGCACGAGGCCGTTCACAGCCCCAGCTTCTTGAAGCGCGACTTCACTTCCTTGAAGTGGAAGTCGAGGGAGCAGAGCGCCTCCAGCTCACCCTTTTTGAAATGCCGGGCAACGTCAGGAGTGGCTTTGAGCGCTTCCACAAAATCCGCGTCGTCGCGACCGGCGTGTTTGACTTCCCAGGTTTTCATCGCGGCGTCCTGGCAGAGCTTGTAGGCGGCTTCGCGGGTCAGGCCCTTGCGGATGAGGGCGAGCAGGACGGTCTGGCTGTTCCACATGCCGAGCGAGAGGCCGAGGTTCTTCTTCATGTTCGCGGGATAGACGACGAGGCCGTCCATCAGGCGCGTGAGCAGGCCGAACATGTAATCGAGCAGCGTGCAGGAGTCAGGGAAGATGATGCGCTCGACGCTGCTGTGGCTGATGTCGCGCTCGTGCCAGAGGGCGACGTTTTCCAGCGATGCCATCGCGTTGCCGCGCAACACGCGCGCAAGGCCGGTGAGGCGTTCCCAGGTGATGGGATTGCGCTTGTGCGGCATGGCGCTGCTGCCTTTCTGGCCTTTGGTGAACGGTTCTTCGGCTTCGAGCACTTCGGTGCGTTGCAAGTGGCGGAACTCCACGGCCCAGCGCTCGATGCTCGCGCCGACGAGCGCCAGCGTGAGCTGGAACTCGGCGTGGATGTCGCGCTGGACGACTTGCGTGGCGATGGGCGCGGGCCGGATGCCGAGCTGCCTGCAAACGTAAGCCTCCACGCGCGGTGAGAGGTGCGCACTCGTGCCAACCGCGCCGGAGATTTTGCCCACGGCGACGACTTCCCGCACGCGCTCCAGGCGTTCCAACGCCCGGCCAAACTCGTCATGCATCAGCGCGAGCTTCAGACCGAAGGTGGTTGGCTCCGCATGGATGCCGTGGCTGCGACCGATGCAGGGGGTGAGCTGATGTTCCTTCGCGCGCCTGGCGATGCTGGCGCGAACCTGCTTCACGTCGCCGATGAGGATGTCCGCGCTCTGGACCATCTGCACGGCGTAGCAGGTGTCGCCCACGTCGCTGCTCGTGAGGCCGAAGTGGAACCACCGGCTGGCGGGGTCGTTGATCTTCTCGGCGACGGCGGTCGTGAAGCCAATGACGTCGTGGTTGAGCGTCTTCTCCAGCTCCTTCTGCCGCGCGACGAGGCCGGGCAGGTCGGCGAACCACGCGTCACAGCCGGCCTTGATTTTGGCGAAGTCGCGCTTGGGCACGATGCGCTCCTTCACCAAGGCCTCGCTGGCGAGGAGTTCGATCTGCAGCCAGAGCCTGAGCTTGTTCTCGTCGGTCCAGATGGCCCGCATCTCGGGGCGGGAGTAGCGCGTAATCATTGCGCCAAGGAGAAAGGAAAACGGCGAAAGGCAAAAGGGGAATCCGCGCTCCCCTCGCAACGAAAAACCCGCCGCAGTCTCCTGGGGCGGGTGCGCGCGGGGCCTGCCACCCAGCTCACGGCTGGTCGTAGTCCCCGACCTTGCGCAGCCAGATGTTGCGGAAACGCATCGGGTTGCTGTGGTCCTGGAGCTGGATGAAGACCTCGGGCGGATGCGGCTTGCTGTAGTCGCCGTTGCGCTGGTGGGGGGTGTTGCCCTGGTATTCCTTGCGATGATGCACCACCACGCCGTTGTGGATGACCGTCACCGCCGCCTTCTTGACTAGCTTGCCGCCGGCGTCCCAGCGCGGCGACTCGAAGACGATGTCGTAGCTCTGCCACTCGCCGGGTTTCTTGCTGGCGTTGACCAGCGGCGGCGACTGGCCGTAAAGCGCGGCGCACTGGCCGTCGGGGTAGGTCGGGTTCTGGTGGGAGTCGAGCACCTGCACCTCATAGATGCCGTTGAAGAGCACGCCGCTGTTGCCGCGCCCCTGGCTGTCGCCCTTGACCTCGGCAGGGGTGGCGAACTCCAGGTGCAATTGGAAGTCGGCGAACTTGCCCTTGGTCTGGATGCTGCCGGACTTGGGCGCGACCTCCATGTAGCCGCCCTCGATCTTCCAGCCGGCCTCGCCCTTTGGCCCGGCCCACTTGGACAAATCCTTGCCGTCGAAAAGCACCGTGGCGTCTGAGGGCGGCGGCGCGAGGTGGCTGAAGGTCGTGCCCGGCGTGACCACGCGCGGTGCGGGGCGGTCGCCGTCGTGGACGTGCCACTTGGTGCCGGGGATGAGCGGAGTGGAGGTGTAGCCGACGCCCTTCTTGCCCGGAGCATCGGCGGCGGTCAGCACGACGGCGGCTCCGACAATGACAACGGGGACAATAAGCTTGGGAACGAGGAGTTGCTTGAGCATGGCGCGCATCATTTCGGTGGGCGAAAAAAAGGCAAGCCCGTTTCCGGCAGCCGTCGTGTGGTTTTCAAAAACTCACGGAAGTTGGCGAAGCAGGTGGGGGGCGGGTGGGACGGCGAACGCGGAGCACTGATCCGGGGTGGCGGCAGTCCTGGCAGCAACAGGCGCCGCCTTCGCTCCCATCAACCGATGACCGCTCCGGTTTTGGCAGTGGTGGCTGGAGCCGGAATTGAACCGGCGACACGATTCCGACCATTGCAAAGTGGAGTTCCGGCGTGGCGCGGCGTGGAGCGCGGGACGTTCACCGGCCACAAGGGCGAGGCCATCCACGCGGGCTTCCGTCGGCGCAACCTCGCGCTAGCCGCCATCATTGGCCGCACGGTGGGCATCCGTCCGAAGCGTCAGCGGGTGGTGGGAGAAAATCTGGAGTCCGTTGCCCAACTGCAATGCGGTGGAAAGACGAGCCTCTTTCAGCAGCTCAAACGCATGAAACCTCCTGCTGCATGGTTTCGGCTTGGAGCGGAGTCAAGTCGCCCTGTGCCACGGCAGGCCAGTCAGCGACGCCTCACGCCGTCTCCCGCCAGATAGATTCAGGGCAGCAGCCGGAGGCAGGAGGGGCTGGGGACGGCGAGGGGTTCGCCGACGGATTTGAGACTCCCCGACTGCGCATCAATGCGGAACAGCGCGAGGTTGTTGCCGGGCATGTTGGCGCAGAGCAGCAGTTCGCCGCCCGGCGTGATGAGCAGGTTCTGCGGCCCTTTGCCGAGACTCGGTTCGATCCCGAGCAGGGTCAGCCGGCCATCGTCGCCGATGCGGTAGGCGGCGATGCTGTCGTGGCCCCGGTTCGTGCCGTAGAGGAAGCGGCCGTTGGGCGTGATCTTGAGGTCGGCGCAATAGCTGCGGCCTTTGAAGTCCGCCGGCAGCGTCGGGATGGTCTGCCGCTCGGTCAGCGTGCCGGAGGCGGGGGCGTAGTCGAAGACGGTGACGGAATTCTTCAGCTCGTTGATGACGTAAACGTGTTTGCCATCCGGGTGGAACGTCAGGTGGCGGGGGCCTGCGCCGGGCGGGGCCTTTGTGAACGGCGGCTGGTTGGGCGTGAGCTTCGCGGTGGCGGCGTCGAGGCGGTAACTGAGGATCTGGTCAATGCCCAGATCGGCGGCGAGGGCGAAGCGGTTGTCCGGGCTGACCACGAACGAGTGCGCGTTCGGCCCCTTCTGGCGGGGGAGATTCACGCTGGAGCCGGCGTGCTGGAAGAACGAGGCCATTTCGCCGAGCGAGCCGTCGGCGCGCACCGGGAGGGAGCCTACGTTGCCGGTGGTGTAGTTGGCCACCAGCACGGTCCTGCCGGTGGCGTCCACCTCGAGGTAGCAGCTCGCGGTGCCGCGCGTGGACTGGCGGTTCAGCAGTTTCATCCGGCCCGTGCGGCCTTCGAGGGCGTAGGCGGCGACCTGCTCGGGTTCCTTGCCGCCGAAGGTTTTGGCGTGGATCGAGTAGAGGAACTTCCGGTCGCGCGAGACGGCGAGGAAGAACGGGTTCTCCACGCCGGTCGTCCGATGCAACGGCTTGAGGCTGCCGGTGGCCGTCGCCAAAGTGAACGCGTTGATGGCACCCTTCTCCCCGGCGGCGAAACTGGAGACGAACACCACCGGATCAGCCGCCGCCGCGCGGGGCGCGACGGCCAGCCACGCGCCGAGCAGGAGCAAGATCAGTGAACAGGAACGGACGCTGAGGCGGGGGACGGACGCAGGGTGTGCCGGGTGCATGGAGGGAGATAGTGCGGCTCCCGCGGGCGTCGTCAACCGGCCATTTGGCGAAGCGCGCGGACGCAGCCGGAGCAGGGCCAAAAAAAATCCTCGTTCACCTTCCCGGCGGACGGCACCTTCCCGGTCAACTCGCATGAAAGCCCTGTCGTCCTGCCCCCGCTGGCTTGCCGCCCTATCGCTGATTTTCCCCAGCCTGCTGCCCGCCCAGCAGCGCGTGCCCTGGACCACGTCGCGCATTCACGGCACGCCGGAGCCGCCCCCGCCCTATCGCGTCGAGCGCGCCTATCCGAACCTCACCTTCAACAAGCCCGTGGAAGTGGCGACCCTTCCCGGCACGGACCGGCTGGTGCTGATCGAGGAGCTGGGCCGCATGTGGTCGTTCCGACACGGGGAAGGCGCGTCGCAGGCCGAGCCGTTTGTGGACTTCCGGGAGTTCGACCCCGAGGTGAACCGCACCTACGCGTTCACGTTTCACCCCAGGTTTGCGGAGAACCGCTTCATCTACACCTTCCTCGTGCGCGACCTGCACGGGAAGAAGAACGTCGAGAACGGCACGCGCATCGTGCGCTTCCGCGTCACGGAGTCCGAGCCGCCGCGCATTGACCTCGCGAGCGGCAAGGTGATGTTCACCTGGCTCGGCGGCGGCCACAACGGCGGCAACCTGCGCTTTGGGCCGGACGGCATGTTGTATGTCGCCTCCGGCGATGGCGGAGTGGCGGAGCCGCCGGATGGGCTGGTGTCGGGACAGGATCTCAGCACCGTGCTCTCGGGCGTGCTGCGCATTGACGTGGACCGCCCGGACCCGGGCAAGACTTACGGCATCCCGAAGGACAACCCGTTCGTCACCACGCCGGGCGCGCGCGGTGAGAAGTGGGCCTACGGCCTGCGCAACCCGTGGCGGATGAGCTTCCACCCCAGGACCGGCGAACTGTGGGCGGGCGACGTGGGCTGGGAGTTGTGGGAGATGGTTTACCGCATCCAGCGCGGCGGCAACTACGGGTGGAGCATCACCGAGGGCACCAAACAGGATGTGCGCCCCGACCGGCTGCGTGGTCCGACGCCCATCCTGCCGCCGCTGGTCGCGCATTCCCACGAGGAGGCGGCGAGCATCACGGGCGGCGAGTTTTACTTCGGCAAGCAACTGCCGGAGCTGAACGGCGCGTATCTTTACGGCGACTGGCAGATGGGCACCTTCTGGTCGCTGCGCGCCGAAGGCGACCGCGTGACCGAGTTCCGCGAGCTGTGCCGCAGCACGCTGATGCCCGCCGGGTTTGGTTTCGATCCCGCCGGCGAGCTGCTCATCTGCGACTACAGCTCGAGCGGGCTGTTCCGCTTCGCGCGCAACCCGGACGCGGGCAGGCGCACTTACTTCCCGCGCAAGCTGAGTGAGACCGGCTTGTTTGCCGACGTCGCGCGGCAAACGCCGGCTCCGGGCGTGCTGCCCTACGAGATCAACGCGCCGCGCTGGGCCGACCACGCGACCGCCGACCGCTGGATCGGGCTGCCCACCACCGAGGGCATCACGATCGCCGGGCAAAGCCTCGGCGTGCTCGCCGCCGGCCGCTGGGTGTTCCCGAAGGACACCGTGCTGGCGAAGACCTACTCCTTGGAAATGGAGCGCGGCCAGGCCGCCTCGCGCCGCCGGATTGAAACCCAGGTGCTGCACCACGACGGCAATCTCTGGGGTGCCTACACCTATCGCTGGAACGACGCGCAGACGGACGCGGAACTGGTCGGCGCGCGCGGCGAGGACGTGGTCTTCAACGTGAAGGACGCCGCCGCGCCCGGCGGCGCGCGCCAGCAGAAGTGGCGGTTCTTCAGCCGCGTCGAGTGCCTCCGCTGCCACAATCCGTGGGACAACTACGCGCCGGGCTTCTCGTCGCTGCAACTCGACCGTCCATCGGCCCGCGCCACGGGCAACCAGCTCGACGCCCTCACCCGGCTGAACGTCACGCCCCCCGACCCGAAGTTCGCCGATCCCTTCGGCCCGGCGGGCAGCCTCGAAGTCCGCGCGCGCTCCTACCTGCACGTCAACTGCGGCACCTGCCACCGCTTCAATGGCGGCGGCGTGGTGCCCGCCTTCCTGAACATCGAGACCGCGCTGAAGGAAGCCCGCCTGCTCCGCGCCCAGCCGACGCGCGGTGACCTCGGCCTGCCGGAGGCGCGCGTCATCGCCCCCGGCGATCCCGCCCGCAGCGTGTTGCTCTACCGCATGGCCACCCTCGGGCGCGGCCACATGCCCTATCTCGGCGGCAAGTCGGTGGATGAACCCGGCGTGCTGCTGGTCCGCGACTGGATCGCGGGAATGAGGTCGTCCCCGAAGGATGCCACAGCCGCAACGCACGCCCTGCGCACAACGGAAACCAACGCCTTGACGAAGCTCAAGGCCGGCGACGCAACCCAACTCGAACCGCTGCTCGCCTCGGCCAGCGGCGCGTTGAGCGTCGCCCTCGCCCTCAGCGACGGGACGCTCGCGGGCGCGGCGCGCACCCAGGCCATCGCAAAAGGCAGCGCGCTGGCGGACCCGTTCCGGCGCGATCTGTTCGAGCGCTTCCTGCCCGATGCCCAGCGCCGTCAGGTGCTCGGCGATGACTTCCAGCCGGCGGCCTTGCTCGCGCTGAAGGGGGACGCGGCCAGGGGCAAGATCATTTTCACCACGGTCTGCGCCACCTGCCATCGCACCGGCGCCACCGGCACGGAGTTCGGCCCCGACCTCAGCCAGGTGGGCAGGAAATGGGACCGCGCCAGCCTGCTGGAACAGGTGCGTTTCCCCGGCAAGGTCATTGACCCGCAATGGCACGTCACCACCGTGGACTTGAAGGACGGCGAAACGATGAGCGGCTTCCTGCTCGCGCAAACTCCGGACACGCTCACGCTGAGGGTGGCCGGTGGCGGGCAGGCGAAGATTGCGGCCAAGGACATCGCCAAGACCCGCACGGAACGCGCCTCCATCATGCCTGAAGGGCTGCTGCAAAGCCTGACTGCCGCCGAGGCCGCCGGCCTGCTGGAATACCTCGGCTCGCTGCGCTGATTCAGGCGGTCTGGCGGCCTGAACAAAGCCCCGCCGCGGCCCGTCTGGCCTTCACCCGGCTGGCCCGGCATCGGGCAGGATGCCGCCGGGCGACCAGCCCGTTTGTGTGAACCAAACCGCGACCAACCCACCCGTCCCCACGGCCGACCTGCTGCGCGAACTCCAGCAGCTCGTGCAGCGCAACACGCGGCGGTGGAAGCGGCTGCTCGCGGTCGAGATGCTCGCTGTGCTCGTGGCCGCGCCGCTGGCTTACCTCTGGGTCGTCTTCTCGCTGGACATCCTTGTGCATCTGCCGCGCTGGGGGCGGGTCGCGACGAGCGCGCTGTTCTGCGCGGTGCTGGTGGTGCTTGGCCGCTGGCTGTGGCGGCGGTGGCGGGAAGTCCGGCTGACCGAGGACCAGGTCGCGCTCGCCATCGAGCAGCAGTCCCCCGGCACGAGCAACCGGCTGATCAACAGCCTGCAAATCTCCCGCGAGGCCGGCAGCGGCGGTGCGGCGGACTACGCTCCGGCGGTGCTGCGGGAGAACTACGCGTCGCTCCAGGCACTGCACCTCCAGCAGGCCGCGAAGCTGCGTCCGGCCTTGATCCGGCTCTCCGTGGCGGGGTTGATGATTGCCATTGGCATTGGGTTCTACGTTTTCAAGCAGCAGCATTTCACCAACGCCGCCGCGCGGCTCTTCCAGCCGTTCGCGCAGATCGCCCCGCTCTACCGCACGCTGCTCGCGGTCGAGCCGGGCGACGTGCAGGCCGCGCCCGGCAGCACGGTGCGCGTGCGCGTGCGCATCACCGGCGAGCGCCCGGCCCGGCTCGCGGTGCGGCAGGTCGTCGGCGAGGCCAGCACGGTGATCCAAGTGCCCGTGCCGCCCGGCGCGCTGACGGTGGACTACACGTTCCCGAACCTGCAGCGCTCGCTCACCTACACCGTCACCGGCGGCGACTTCACCACGCCGGTCCACACCATCGAGGTGCCGCTGCCGCCGCAGGTGAACCTCGTGCGCGCCACCCTCCATCTGCCGGACTACACGCGCCTCGCCCCGCAGAAAATCGAGACCAGCGGCGGCGACCTCGAAGCGCTCCACGGCACGCGCGCCGCGCTGACCTTCGTGCTCGACCAGCCGGCGGACCAGGCCGCGCTCCTGTTGGAAGGCGGCGTGGCCAGGGACGCGACGAACACCGCCGCGCCGCGCCAGCTCGTGCTGCGTCGTCTCAGCCCCACGGAGTTCAGCGGGGAACTCACCTTCGCCGACGTGGCCGCCTACCAGGTCCGCGTGCAGCGCGGGAAGCAGGCGCCCGGCCCGAGCCTGCGCTACGGCCTGCGCGTGCTGCTGGACCAGCCGCCGCAGCTCGCCCTCAGCGGCCTCGACAAGCAGACCGAAGTGCAACTCGGCTCCGTGCTGCCGCTGAAACTCACAGCCAGCGATGATTATGGTCTGACTGAAGTCGGCTTGTTCGCCCGCAAAGTCACGACCGCCGCCGCGCCGGCCAGGGGCGCGACCAATGCCCCGGCGAATGACGCGGGCTGGCAGGCGGTGGCCACTTGGCCGCAGGCCAGCGAAGGCAGGGCGCGGCTGTCCCAGCGCGCCGATTCGGCGTCCGAGCCGTCCAGCGGCGCGCTGGGGACCGACGCGCCCTCCCTGGGCCGCGAGTTCAAGTCCGACTTCTCCCTCGCCATCGCCGCGCTCGGCGCTGTCGAGGGCGAGCGCGTGGAGATCGCCTTGCGCGCGCGCGATGCCGATCCCGCCAAGGCCGGCGCGCGGACGGCCGGCGAGACGAGCACGCTGCTCATCGGGGGCGAGGGCACGGTCTTCCAAGTGCTCTACGAGCAAATCCTCCAGTCGGAGGCCGACCTCAGGCAGCTCATCACGCAGCAGCAGCAGGGCGTCGCGCTCGCGGCGGGGTGGATTCAAAAGTTCGACCCCGCGTCCGGGGTGCGCTGGGACGACGCGAAGCAGCTCGCCGCCCTCGCCGCCGCGATGCGTGGCGGCGTGGCGGCCCAGGAGCAGTTGCGGCAGACCGCCGGCGCGACGGCGCGGAACTTCGTCCCCGCCGTGGGCACGCTGCGCTTTTCGCTCGGGATGCTGGCGGACACGGAAATGGCGCGGCTTACCCGCATCCTTGAGAGCGTGCCGGCGCGGGACACGCCGCCCGCCAGGCGCGCCGCGCTGGCCGAGGCGCGGTTCACGGCGGAGCGGACCATCGCCAGCCTCAATGAGATGCTCGGGCAATACGTGCTGTTCCGGCAGAACTGGGAGCTGGCGAACATGACGCCGTTTCTCAAGATGCTCGCGGACCGGCAGGCGGCGTTGCGCGACGAGTCCGCCGCGCAGGCCGGCAAGCCGGCGGCCACGCTCGCCGCGAAGTCCGCCGCCGCGCGGCAGGCGAAGGTGCTCACGCTGGCCGGTCTCGCGCAGACGGCGCTGGCCGGCGTCGGCGAACGCGTGACACCGGTGGACGCGCTGCTCGGGCAGGCGTTCACGGCGGCGGCGGTGGCGCTGGATTCCAGCGGAGCCAGGACGGCGATGCAGCAGGCCGTGGCGGAACTCACGCCGGGCCGTTGGTCCACGGCGGCGGCGGCGCAGACCAAGGCCGCGCTCGCGCTCGCGGACATTCACGCGAAGCTCAAGCAGGCCGGGGCCGAGGCGATGGCGCGCGCGATGAAGGAGCTTGAGCGGCAGGAATCGCTGCTGGCCGCGCAGAAGGCCCTGGAGAAGATGATGCCCGGCTCGGGCGTGGCCACCGAGACCTTCCGCCAGGACCTGTCGAACATCAGCCAGGTGGTGGAGATGCGCGAGACGGCGGCCGCGAAGAAGCAGGCCGCCGACGAGGCGCTCGACAAGGGCGCGCTGCCGCCTATTTCCGCCGAGCTGGCGGCCAAGATGAAAACGGTGGAGAGCGACGCGCGGACGGATGTCTCCGTGCTGACCCTGGGCACGAAGGCCGAGGCGACCAAGAAGCTCTCGCCGGACAACCTGCCCCCGAACGCGATGGTCGCGCCGCTCGTGCCCGACAAGATTGACGACCTCATCGGCAAGCTGCTCGACGAGGCCGACGAGATGACCGAGCGCTTCGACTCGCTGACCGTGAACTCCGGTTTGATTTCCGCCGACCCCGGCGAGGTGGGCAAGCTGGCCGGCCGGATGAACTCCAGCGGCGCGACCTCCACGACGGGCAACAAGAAACCGCCCACGGCCAACGTCGGCGGCATGTCCGCCACTGGCCGGCAGGGCGCGCGCTCCTACGGCAAGGTCGCCGGCAGCGAGTCGCCGAACATGCGCGGGCGCGACAAGGTGCAGGAGGGGCAGTTCGAGGCCCCGGACCAGGACGGCGTGCTCAAGGAGAAGAAGACCGACGACATGCAGAAGGACCAGTCCACCGGCATCGGCGGCAAGCGCGTCGAGTCCGACGACACGAAGTTCAGCCTGTCGAACAAGGGCGAGTGGGCGGACAAGTTCGCCGACCGGATGCAGAAGCCGCAGGCGGTGAATCACATCGTCGAGCGCCAGGGCAAGCCGCTGGACCCGAAGGTGGCCGCGCTCCTGCGCGACGCGAACGGCGACCAGAAGCAGCTCATCGAGCGCGCCAACGCGCTGCGCAAGGAGCTGAAGAATCTTTACCTCCCCACCGACCACCTCGACGACCTCATCGCGCAGCTCAACCAGAACCTGGAGAAACTGCGCGAGAACCCGACGGCGGAGACGTTCCGCACGCAGCAGGAGCTGCTGGACCGGCTGCGCTCGGAGGCCCGCGTGTTCCAGCGGGCGCACACGGGTTTCCAGCCCAGCCTGCCGCGCAACCAGCAGGTGCGCGGGCGCATCCTCGACGAACCCGCCGGTCCGGTCCTCCCGCGCTACGAGCAGGTGGTGAAGGAGTATTACCGCCGCCTCGCCGCGCCATGAACTTCCTCCCAGCCGCCGAGGCAAAGAGGCGGATTCTTCCCGATTCAAAGTGGTCAGTGGCGGGACAACGCGTTGTCTTGCCCCATGCCTTGGAGCGCGGCTGTCCCAGCCGCAGCGGCGTGGAGACACTGACGGCGTGGAGGATTTTGGACCGGCACCTGCGTTCGTGGCTGGCTGCGGCTGGGACAGCCGCGCTCCGTGTCACAATTGGCGTGTCGCTCCCTCTCCTGATCGCTCTCACCCTTCCCGCCGCGACATTGCCCCGTGAGTTCGAGGTCACACCCACGCCGCTTGCGGAGCCGCCGGCCTATCTCACGCCGGTGGTCGTGTCCAACGCCCTCTGTGCTGCCGTGAGCGAGGCGGCGTCGCTGCTCGTCATCGGCCAGCGCTCAACCAACGACCAGCACCTCGCCGTGTTCCGGCTCGATGCGAGCGGCAAGCCCGTCGGCGAGCCGGCGCGCCTTTCGTTGCCCAAGCCCGCCGTGCTCACGAAGCAGGTGAATTACCCGCTTGGCCTGCTGTTCCATCCGCGCCTGCCGGTCTTGTATGTGTGGCAGGACATCACCGCGCCGCCGCAGAACCAGCAGGAAAAGCACGCGGCGTTCACGAACTGGCTGGAGTTCGACCATCTGCTCATCTACGCGGTGAAGCCGGGAGGCCTCGAACTGGTCGAGACCGCCGCGCGAGGCACGGGCTTTCACTGCGGTCTCGGCGGCGGCACGGTGGGGCTTGATGCGGCGGGCAAGACCCTCTTCCTGCCCAACAGCATCGGCGCGACCTACGATGAGGCCGGCATCGGCTACTACGCGCTCGACGCGCAGGGTCTGCCCGTGGACGCCGACGAGGCGGACGCCACCAAGACCCGTGCGAAGCCGGACAAGGAAAAGCTCGGCACGGGCCGCTTCGCGCGCACGGTGGTGGCGCTCCAGCGCAAGCGCACCCATCGCTATTATCCGTCGGGCGCGGGGTGGTTCGCCGGCAGCGAGGCGGTGGTGATGGGCGGCTACTCCGGCTGCATGAGCGCGGATTTCCAGCGTGGCGGGCTGCGGCAGTCGTGGTTTTCCACGCTGGAACACGTCGGGCATTGCGTGCTGGCCGGGCACCCGACGCAGCCGGCGCTTTACCTCGCCATGCAGAACACGCCGCGCCTCTTCCAGGTCGCGCACGCGGATGGCTACGTCTCGCTCCTGCCGCAAGTGGCCTCAGTGAAGGGCGCGCAACTGATCGGCGCGCCGGTCGTGCTCACGCAGCCGGCGCGCGTGGCCGTGGGCGCGGCGAAGGCGGTCTATCTCTTCGGCCTGGAGGCGGACGGGCGGCTGGATGGGAAGGTGGAGCAAGTCGCGGTGGCGAGCGCGGCGGTGCGCGGAATGGCTTACTCGGAGAAACGCGCGCGGCTCTACGTGGCGGTGGACAAGGGAAACTGAGCGATGAAGGAACGCGCTGAACAAGCAAACGGAGGTTTCGTGGCGCGCTTGGCGGGGCCATGCCACGGGGTGTTCGGGGCCGGGGTGAGGGGGCAAGCATCCAGCAACCCAGTGCCCACCCGCCTCGCAGGACAGTTCATGTTCCAGCGCGCTGCCGGTTCCAATCCCGAAGGGATTGCGTCTCAAAGCCCTGGGTTGCGAGGCACGAGCTGCCCTGGGTTGTTGCCGCGAAAGTTTTCAACCCCAACGGGGTTGTGGCCCGCTCCGGTTGCCGAGCCGCAACCCCGTTGGGGTGGTGGGCGCATGGCCTGCTTTCCCAGGGTAGCGCCTGCCGCGCAACCCCGGGCTGGCGGGCGGAATCCCGTTGGGATTCGTCGGCGGGCGGGCGCGGCTGTTCTCCGCCTGCTCACGTTGCTCTCACTCCTGCTGCTGGCCCACTCCGCCGCCTCCGCCCGCACCATCACGCTCAAGCCTGAGGCCGTGGATGCCTTCGCGGTTTTGTCCGAGAATCATCCGCGCAGCGGCTGGGCGGCGCAGCAGATTGACCCGACACTGTTCGTCTCCAACCCGCCCATCGGCGGCCCGGGCACGAGCTACCTCGTCCGTTACTCCTTCGACCAGATCCCCAGGGGCAACCGCATCACGCACGCCGAGTGGGTCATTCCCGCCGGGCCGGCGACGACCAGCACCGTGACCGTGTGGCGCGTGCTCGCGGAGTGGGGCATCGGCGTGTGCCATCAGTTCCGCATGGCGCATCCCAGGCGGCTGGAGTGGTCCGTGCCCGGCGCGCGCGGCCGCTCCGTGGACCGCGCTACCAAGCCCACGGGCGGCGGCAAGTTCGGGCCGGGCGCGCTGCAAGTCACCGTGAACGTCACCCAGGACGTGGAGCTGTGGCACGGCGGCGCGGCGCCGAACCGTGGCTGGCTGCTCACGTTCGACAGCCCGTGCATCCTCATCTCGCCCACGCATGCCGGGCGGCAACAGTGGCAACTGCGCATCACGTATGAACCGGAGTGAATTTTCACCACGGCAACGCGATGAACACCGGGAAGAGCCGGCGCAGAAAACCTCTGTGTTCATCGCGTCTCTGTGGTTAAAATCACCGCCCATGAAAACCCTCCTCTCCGCCCTCGCATCGCTGCTCGTCCTCACGCCGCTGTGCGCCGCGCCGCCGAACTTCCGCACTGCGGCCGTGCCGGACGGCTGGCAGGTCGTCAAGGGCGAGGCCGAGCCGGGCCAGGTGCGCAGCGCGAAACCGAACGTGCCCTTGGAGCTGCGCACCAGCACGCCGCTCGTGCTGCCGGTCGAGGCGACCTTCAGCTTCCGCGCCGTGCCGGGCGATGCGATCACCTTCCAAGTCCTCGAAGAGGCCAAGGGCGCGAAGCCGCTGCTGTTCTCCACGTTTCGCCTGACCGGGCCAAACCAGGCCAGCCTCACCGCCCAGGCCTCGGGCGAGCCGCTGGGCACCACCGCCCCGTCCATCCGCAAGCGCGCGGGCGCGGTGAGCTACTCGTGGCGCTTTCCCAAGGTGAAGAACCTCTGGGACGATGCCGACCGCAAGGAAATCGGCTCCGCCTACGCGAAGCTGGCGTCGTTCGAGGAAAAAGTTTTCACGATGCGTCTCGTGCTCACGGCGGAGGGCCGGCAAATCTGGCTGGACGACCGCCTCGTCGCCGAGGCCCGCACGGCCAGCCCCAGGGAGGCGACGTTTGCCCTCGGGTTGAGCAAGTCCGCGCAGGTGCTCGCGGCGGATTTCAGCAGGCCCGCTGACGCCGGTCGTTTCCTGCCGTTGCCGCTCGCCCGATACAGCCACGCGAAGTCGGCGCAGGGGCCGGCCCCGGAAACCCAGTTGACGGCGCTCAAGGACGTGCCCGTGCTCCTGCCCAGGGCGCGCGGCCCCGACATCAATCTCGCCGACTCGCTCTACCGCTACCGCCGCACGCACGGCAGCGGCCCGGACGCCGGCTATGTGAACGCCATGCACGCGTGGCCGGGCGCGTTCGACATTGACCCCGCGTCGCTCACGTTCCGCGTGCCGTATCGCACCTATCAGAACGCCTGGCTGGTCGCCTGGGTGGACACGACGCCGAACTCGGTGCCCAAGGGCGCGTTCCGCTTCTACCGCCCGGTCGCCGGTTATCCCGCCGCCACGGACTTCGAGATCACCGACGAGGCCATCGCCAGGGGTTTGGTGACACCGCTGCCGCAGCAGACGGCGGACGGCAGGCAGCTCTACCTCGTGAAGGTTCCGGTCAACTCCGAGGGGCTGTATGGCTTCAAGGACATGGCGGAGGAGTTCCTCGAGTTCGAGCTGACCAAGCCGCTCGCGCTCGGACGCAGCTATCCCGATCCCATTTACTACGGCTACCATCCCGCCGGCCTGCCGAGTTCCATCCACGTCGTCGGCATCACGCTGGAGGCGGCGCCGTTCGAGTATGAGGTGAAGCCCAGGCGCGTCGCGTTTGTCTTCGAGCAGCCGGAGCAGCCCAGCTACGCGGTCGCCGTCAAGAACACTGGCCCCAAGCCCATCGAGGCGAAGGTCACGCTGAAGTCCCGCAGCCACGACAGCGCCGAGCAGGCCACCGTGACCGGCACGGTGAAGGTCGCGCCGGGTGAAACGCGCGACGCCGAGCTGCAGTTCAACCTGAAGCAGCTCGGCTGGCACGAATTGAAGGTGACGGTCGAGGCCGGCGGGACGCAGCAGCACAGCACGTTGAGCATGGTGCTCCTGCCACCCAACCAGCGGACCTACGGGAACGCCGCCAACGAGACGCGCTTCGGCATCTGGTCGCTGCTTGGCCACTACACGCCGATGTCCGGCGACCCCGCGATGAGCGACGCCTTGCTGGCCATGTATCGCAAGCTGGGCCTGCGGCGCATCTCGCCGCACCCGATGGTGGGCACGGCGGAGATGCTGAAGAAGCACGATTTCCTGCCGACCGGCCCGCACACCATCGCGGGCAATACCAGCAAGACCGTCCGGCCCGATGGCACCATCAACGCCGAGGAGATGCAGAAGGCCGTGGACCGCGAGCTGGCCGGCCTGAACCGCGCGGCGGACTTCCCCGGCTCCACTTACTTCTACGGGGGCGAGTGGCACATCAGCCGCGACCTCCAGCACGGGCCGTGGCCGCGCTACACCGGCGACGGCGACCGCGACCTCACCGCCGAGGAGCGCGGCAACGCCGAGCGCCATGTGAAGATTTGGTCCGCCATCGGCAACGCCATCCGCGCGAAAAGCCCGACGACGCGGCTGGTGCTCCAGTGGGGCGCGCCGAGCGGAACCATCGCCTACATCCGCGCCAGGATGCCCAGGAACCTCGTGGACATGTATGGCATGGACGCGCCGCAGTTTGAGCTGCTGCCGGAGATTTCCAACCTCACCGGCTCGATCAACCAGCTCTGGGCGCTGCGCCAGGAGACGGCGAAACTGGGCTGGCCGAAGCTGCCGCTCAACTGGATCGAAGGCCCGTTCTTCCCGACCAACCCCGGCGCGCTGACCGAGGACGACCAGGCGGACTACCAAGTGCGTTACTGGCTGCTCGGGCTGGCCTACGGCGTGGAGGCCTTCGAGTCCGGCGTGGTGCCGTTCGACGCCGGCAACTACTACGGAGCCGAGCACTACGGCGCGGGCGTGTTCCACCGCAAGCCGCTCGCGTGTCCGAAGCCCGCCGTCGCCGCCATCGCCACCACCACCGCCATGCTCTGCGGCGCGGACCCGTCCGGCTCCGTCGCCACCGGCAACCTGACCACGTATTGCATGGCCTTCACGCGCGCGAAGGACAAGGCGAAGATCTACGCGCTCTGGCGTGTGACCGGCACCGCCGAGGCTCGCCTCAAGGTGACCGGCGCTTCAGCCATCATCACCGACGCGATGGGCAACGCCCGCCAGGTCCCCGTGGACAACGGCGTGGCCGTCGTGACGCTCAGTTCGTCGCCGGTCTGGCTGACCAGTGTCCAGCAGCTCGACAGTATCGAACTGGGCGCGCCGGTTTATGCCAACGCCCCTGCGAAGATCACCCGTCCGCTCACCGACATGGCCGCCGCCAAGTGGAGTTACGATGGCGCGGAGGACAAGGCTTACGCCTACAACCACTTCGCCATCCGCCGCATTCCCGACCCCAAGCTCACGGCGGAGTTCGGCCAGGGCGAGGCCGGCCACACGGATGCGGTCGCAATCACACTGCCCGTCGAGCCGGGTGACCGTCCGCTCGCCACGCGCTACGGCAACTTGAAGCTGAAGAAGCCCGTCGTCATTCCCGGCAAGGGCGCGGCGCTCGGCATCCACATCAAGGGCAACTCCTCCTGGGGCCGCGTGGTGTATCAGCTCCGCGACGCGAAGGGCGAGCTGTGGACCTCCGTGGGCACCAAGGACGACTGGAACTGCGACGACACGCACGCGTGGTCCTACGTGAACTTCGAGGGCTGGCGCTACGTGCGCTTTCCGTTGCCCGGCACGCATCCCCACGACAGCGCCCGCGACCTGGAGACGACGTGGTGGGGCTCCTCGGGCGGCGACGGCATCGTGGACCTGCCGCTCTCGCTGGTGAAGCTCATCGTCGAGGCGCGCAACGAAGTCCCCTGGCTCGGCGAGATGAAGCCCGTGCCGGAGCGCAGCTACAAGCTCTCGCAGATCACCGTCGAGTATGACGCTGAGGCGGACACGCTCCCCGCCGTGCTCGTGCGCCACAAGCTCCGCGCGCCCCTGCCCGTCTGGAGCGGCCCGGCGGAGAATCCCATTGCGAAGCTGAACCTCGAAGGCGCGGGTCCGGCCCCGGAAATCCGCGAGTTCAAGGAGCCGCAGCACTTCAACGACGGCCGCCGCATGATGATCCACTTCGATGAGGCGCCGGACAAAAAGTATAACCTCTACCTCTCGATTTACCCGGACGGCCGTGGCGCGGACCTGCTGCGTGTTGGCGTCAAGAACGACACGCAGGTCAACGGCTTCAAGCCCGAGACGCCGATGTATATGTTCCTGACCGCCGTGGGCGCGGACAAGAAGGAGTCCAAGCCCTCCAAGGCCTACAAGCTCGTCACCCACGACAACTTCGCCGAGAAATAGCCCGCATGCCGTAATGCGCGATTCACTTCAACCTGATCGGAAGGATGCGTGGCGAACGCTGACAACCGTGCTCCGGTCCAGACGCTCCGCGCAGTCTCACGCCCTCGCCATCAGCCTGCTGTTGAGCTTGGTCACACTGGCCTCCCCCGCCGCACCCGCGCCGCCCAAGGCCGCCAAGGCCGGCACGGCTCCAGCCGCCGCACCGTTGCCGCCGCCCGCCTGGGTGCCGGGCTACCGCGTTCGTTTCCCGTTGCGGCTCATCGGCGACTTCAGCAGCGAGAAGGCGCAGACGCAGTCCGTCATCGCGCGCCTGCCCGCCGCCGGCTGGCTCCGCCCCGATGGTGCGGACATCTGCGTGCAGCGGCAGGATGGCACGGTGCTGCCAGTCGCGGTGCTCTCGCATCAGCCTGATGGCGAGACGCTCATCCAGTTCAAACGCAACGGCAACGACCCGGCGTATTGGGCCTACGCGGGCAATCCGAAGCTCCCGCATCCCAACGTCGCGCCGCTGCCGGAGGGCATCACCGTCGAGTTCCGCAACTGGACCGGCACGTCACTCGCGAGCTGGGCGGACGTGGTCGCGAGCCTGAAGCAAAACCCGGCGGTCATCGGCAACGCCGTCGTGGACCAGGTCGTGCAGAACGTGAATCCGGCCCGGCCCGACAACGTGCGCAACTTTGCCGCGTCCTACCGGGGCTTCCTGCGCATCCCGGAGGATGGCGCTTACAAGTTCTACCTCGGCGCGGAGAACGCGGCGTTCCTCTTCATCAACACGAACCGCGTCGTCGAGCAGACCGGCGCGGCGCGCTTTGCCAACCGCATCCTCGCCAGCGCGTGGCGCGAAGTGGAGCTGACCGCCGGCGTGCATCCCTTCGAAGTGCATCATGTGTGTGGACCGGCGGCCGGCGTGGCCAACTGCACGCTGTATATGAAGCGCGACACGGCGGGCAAGAAGATCGTCTCCGCCGCCGTGCCCGCCGCGATGTTCGCCCCGGCCACGCGCGCCGAGGCGGCGGGCATCGAGGGTGCGGGCGGCGCGCCGGCCATGACGTTCGCCTGGGGCGTGGACGACACTTTGAGCACGCCGGGCGTCACGCTGCATCTCGTGCGCTTCGAGACGCACGGCACCAGCCCGGACCCGGCGAAGGTCCGGTGGGACTTCGGCGACGGCACGCGCGGCACGGGGCGCTCGCCCACGCACGTTTATTTCAAGCCCGGCGAATATCGCGTGACGTTGAACCCGGGCGGCGGTGCGCCGCCGGTCACGCAGCGCATCTACGTCTGGACCGCGCCCGCGCCCACCAGCCCGCATTCGCTTGGGCGCACGGTCGAGCTGCTGTCCGCCAGCGACTGGAGCGGCTGGGACGCGCAGCGGTTCAACTCCGCCTTCGACTTCCTGCTCGTCTCCGAGCAGCCGAACCGCTGGCCGCTGGTGGAGAAGCTCGCGCGGCACCTGCTCGCGCAGCCGGACCTCGATGTGAAGCGCCGCGTCGCGTTGCAGACGACCTTGATGGAGGCCCTCGCCCGGCAGGGTCGCGGCACGGAGGCGATGCAGCTCATGGACGAGGCGCTCAAGGTCGCGGGCAAGGTCCCGAGCCTGCGCGTCACCGTGCTGCTCAAGGGCGCGGACTTGCAGTGGAATTATCTGAAGGAGTTTCAGCCCGCCGCGCAGCTCTACGAGCGCATCATCCAGGACCATCGCGGCCTCGGCCATCCGGCGGTGCGCGAGGCGGCGATCCACTGGGGCGACCTCTTCACGCAGGCCGGCGACCTCGTGCAGGCCGCCGAGCGCTATCGCCTCGCGAAGTCGCTGGGCGGCGAGCGCTTCGCCGCGACCGGCCAGAACGAGGCCATCCAGCGCGGCGCGCTGCTGCGCATCACGGAGCAGAAGCTCCGCACCGGCGACGTGCGCGGCACGCGGCTGCTGCTGGAGCGGCTCGAGCTCGAATTCCCCGAGCAGAAGCTCGAGGGCATGTATCGCTTCCTGCGCGCGGAGACGGACCGCTTTGCGGGCCGCTATGAGGACGCCATCCGCCATTACGAAGTGCTGCTCAAACTTCGCCAGTGGGCCGGGTTCCGCGACCGCGCGATGCACGGGCTGGCCGACTGCGCGCTGCGGCAGGAGGATTTCGCCAGCGCGCAGGCGTGGCTGGAAAAGCTGCGCGAGACGTTCCCCGACTACTTCACGCAGCAGAAGCTCACGCCGGTTTTCAACGTGGTGAAGGCCCGCGCCGAGCGCGCCACCGCCGCGAAGACGAACGCGGTGGCCGCCGCCAGCGCGGCGTTCCGCGGCCACGTCTCGGGCTTCGAGCCGGGAGAAGCGCAGCCCGCCGGGCGCTTCGACCGCGTCGCGTTCCTGCCGCTGCTCGGCATGGACGGGCCGACGGTGACGAGCGGACGCTTCAGCATGACAAAGGATCTGCGCAATGTGCCGCCGGACAGCGCGTGCTGGGTGGAGTTCTGGTATCGCAAGCCGGGCAACACCAGCCTGGAGCCGTATCAGTGGTGCTACGTGAACGTCTGGATGTATGCCAACCCCGACGGTCCGGCCACCAGCCCCACGGCGAACGTGCTCATCCCGCTGGACCGCGCGTCCTACGGCCAGTGGCGCAAGGCCGGCGTGCGCATCAAGACACCGCTTGCGCCCGACGCGTTGCTCAAGCTCGAACTCGTCAACGTCACCGGCACGGTGCAGATTGACGGCCTGAAAATCCTGCCCGTGAGCGACCGCCAGAGCGACTCGCTGCGCAGCTTCATCGAGGCCGAGGAGGTGGCGCAATGAACCCACACTCCGAAATGACGACGGTTCGAAATCCGCGCAATGGTGCGGAGCGCGGCATTCATGCCGCAGGAAGTGAGGCCTGGCGTCGTGCATTCGAAACTCAACGCTTGTGCAAACGCTTCTGCGGCCTGAAGGCCGCGCTCCTCACGCTGCCGACCTTGATGTGCTTCATCGGCTCGCTGTCGGCCAAGGAAATCCACTCCAACGGCCTCGGCGGCGGGCGGTGGAGTGATGGCTCCACTTGGAAGGGCGGCGCGGTGCCGACGGCCGAGGACGACGCCGTCATCGCCGCGCGTGACACCGTGGTCTTCGACCGCGACGACACGGACAAGCCCACCTGCAAACAGTTGCTCCTCGACGCGAACTCCAACCTCGCATTCCAGTCCGGCCAGGGCCGCCGGGTGCTCTCGGTGGACGGACTGGTGGAGTCTTACGGCAGCATCAAGCTGCACGCGCCCGGCCTCACGGACTGGATGGAGCTGCGGCTCGTGGCCACGAACTCGGCGGAGCGCATTTTCAAACTCCAGCGTGGCGGGTCGTTGTTCCTTGTCGGCCGGGCCAACCTGCCGGAGGGCAAGCGCAACGTCGCCATCATCTCGCCCATCGCGCCGGGCGAGAAGAACCCCGCGCCCGCCGAGCTTGCCGCCGTCGCGCGCACGATGGTGGATTTGCAGCACGCGCAGTTCGACAACGTGCAGGTGAGCCTCACCGGCATTGACAACACCGGCGACAAGCCGAACGAGCGCTGCAACGTGATTGGCAACCGCTTCACCGCCTTCGGTCGTCTGAGCGTCGCCAACTGCGACACCCCGGCCATCGTGCGCAACGAGTTCCGCGCGCAGAAGTCCGCGATGGTCCGTCCCTCCGCGCTCTCCGTCAGCGTCTGCCAGCTCGCCGACATCCGCGAAAACCGAATCTTCGGCGCCTACGCCATCGGCATTGCCTTGAGTGCCGGCGAGTGCAGCGTGTCCGGCAATCTCATCGAGGACTGCGCCTCGGGCATCTCCTGGCACACCGGCAACGCGATGCTGAAGCAGAACATCATCCGCCGCTGCCACACCGGCATGAGCCTGCGCACGCTGACCGGCAGCGCGGAGGACACGTTGATTGACCGCTCCGTCACCGCCGTCTCGCTCGCCGCCGCGAAGGTCCAGCTCACCAGCATCACCATCACCAACGCCGTGACCAACAAGGTGCTGCACCTCATCTCCAGCTCGCTCACGATGCTCAACTGCAACATCCCGCCCGAGCAGGTCGCGCTCACGCCATCGTCCGCGAAGCCGAAGATTGTGCGCGGCGAGGAGCCGCTGGAGGCGCTCGAGTTCCTCGTCGTGCGCGTGAGGGGCGGGTTCCCGCGCAACACGCACGTCGAGGTCGTCACGACCAATCCGGAAAAGCCGCTCGCGCCGGGGGCCACGGACTTGAACATCCGCAACTCCCCCGCGCCGGTGCGCGGCGACGGCATGACCGCGCTTCCGCACACGCTGACGCCGCTAGTCGTGAAGTCGTGGCGGATGCAGGAGGATGGCCAGGTCGTCCCCGCGCCGGAATACACCCTGAGCGTGTGGACGCTGGCCACGCAGTTCCCCGGCGCGATGAAGTCCACCGCCGACCTCAAGCTCGACGCGGAATACTATCTGGCGGAGTCGGTGAAAGCGGCCAGGGCCGTCGCCGAGAGGCGGGCCACGGCGGACAAACTCGCCGCCAAGGCCGTCACCGACAAGGCTGCCGCCGAGGCCGCGTGGAGCGCGGCGAAGGTGGCTGCCGAGCAGGCCGCAACCAAGCTCGCGCCGGCCCAGAAGCTCGCGGCGGACACCAAGCTGGTCGCGGACAGGGCCTTCACCGAGTCCGCTGCGAAAGCCAAGGCCGCCGCCGCCGCCCGGATTGCCAGCGTGAAGACGCCTGCCAAGGCCGTCGCGGAAAAGGCCGCCGCCGAGGCCGCCGCGACCCAGACCAAAGCCGCCGCTGACAAGGCTTCCGCCGAGCTGGCCACCGCACAGAAGGCGGCCACGGATGCCAAGCTGGCCGCGGACAAGGCCGCTGCTGAGTCAGCCGCGAAGACCAAGGCCGCCGCCGAGGCCCGGACTGCCGCCGACAAGCTGGCCGCCAAAATCGCCGCTGAAACCACCGCTGCCGAAGCCGCCTGGAAACTTGCGAAAGCCGTCGCCGCCAAGGCCGCCGCGCAGCCCACCGCGCTTCCGAAAGTTCTGAAGACGCTCAAGCTCACCCCCAGCTCCGCGTGGCATCGCCCGCAGCCGAATGCGCCGGAGCCGACGCTGGAAATCCAGTTGCCATGAAGCCCGTTGCCGAACCAATAAAGCGCCCCCCCACGGCGTCGAACACGCCGATGCAAACTCCCGCCTTCCTGTCTGCCGCGCTTTTTGGTCGGCAGGGGCAAGATGGCTTGAAGCCGGGGACGTTGGCCGGCGCATTGATGGGCCGAGAGCGCATCCGCACCAATCCCGTTGGGATTCGTCGTTTGCCGCTTGCCTGCGCCTGCCTCATCTTCGCCCTGCTCGCCTGCTCGCCCCTGCCCGCCCTTGCCCAGCGCCAAGTCCTCTTCCCGCCCGCCGAGGGCAAGCCGCCCGCGCCCGCCAAGGCCCCGCCCAAGACCCAGACCGGCGGCGAGGAGACCGACGTCATCCCCGACCCCGGCCCCACGATGCGCAAGACGCAGGAGCGCACGCCGCCCCCGCCCACCACGCTCACCGTGATGTATAAGGTGGAATACGGCGAGAAGCTCAAATACGTCCACCCGGACGGCACGGTGCAAATCTTCGAGCAATGGCAGAGCTATCCCGGCGACGCCCAGAAGCTCATCATCGCCAGCAACGAGCGCCTTGCCGACGGGAACAATTACCAATACGCCACCAAGCCGCTCGCCAGTTCCGGCTTCGATCCCGTGGACATCCCGATTCTCTACATGACGGGCGACTACGACTTCACCCTGACGCCCGCCGAGGTCGAGAACCTCCGCAAGTTCCTCACCGCCGGCGGCACCATCCTCTTCAACGCCGCGCGCGGCATGGACGAATTCTCCCTCGCCGTCGCGCGCGAGATGCGGAAGGTCTTTCCGCAAAAGCAGTTCATGCGGCTGCCGCTCGACCATCCGGTTTTCAACTCGCGCTACCGCATCCAGCAGGTGATGACGCTGGTGAACGGCGTGCAGTTCCAGCAGCCGCCGGAGATTTACTCCATGGACATCGGCACGCGCGCCGCCGTGCTGCTCGTGCCCACCGGCCTCGGCGCGGCCTGGAGCAGCGCCAAGTATCATCCCGCCGGCAAGCACATCACCGGCGAGACCGCGTGGCGGCTGGGCGTGAACCTCGTCGCCTACGTCCTCGGCAGCACCGAGTATGGCCGCTTCCTCGCGCAGCAGTTCCCGCTCTACGACGGCCAGTCCAGGCCCGGCGACGTCTTCCGCCACGCCACCGTGATGTATCGCGGGAGCTGGGACCTGCACCCCGGCCTGCAAAACAGCGTCGCCATCGGCCTCAACGACAACACGAAGATTGACGTGGACTACACGCCGCACCGCGTCGCGCTCGACGACCCGCAGCTCGGCAATTACCCGCTGGTCTTCATGACGGGGCATTACGACTTCGAGCTGACCTCGAAGGAAATCGAGGGCCTGCGCCGCTACCTCGAACGCGGCGGGCTGCTCGTCGCCAGCGCGGGCGCGGGGCTGAAGCCCTTCGATGCCGCGTTCCGGCGCGAGCTGAAGAAAGTCTTCGGCAAGAACGAGCTGCTGAAACTCCCGCCCACGCACCCCCTCTTCACCGCCGGCTGGAATCCGCTGGAGAAAGTCACCTTCACCGCGCCCGCGCTGCGCGACGACCCGGCGCTGGAATACCCCGAGTTCCACGGCCTCTTCCTCGACCAGCGGCTGGCGGTGCTCTACACGCCCTTCGATTTCCAGAGCGCGCTCAACCGCGAGTCCAACGCCTACGCCAAGGGCCTCGAACCCACCGACGCCCTGCGCGTGGCGCTGAACGTCATCACGTATGCGTTGAGTCATTGAAGGGGGGCCTAGACCTTCGCTCGCTACTCCATTATGACGAAATCCTGTTACCTCTGTGGTGCGACAGACAGGCCTTTGACGGCAGACCACGTTATTCCGAAAGTTTTGTTTCCGCAGCCTCGACCAGACAATTTGATAACCGAGAGCGCTTGTGAGCCATGCAACAACGGCTTCAGCAAAGACGACGCGTTGTTTGCTGTGTATCTTTCTGCGGCGCTTGGCCGAAACGAAGCAGCAAAATGGGTGTGGGAGCACAAAGTAGTGAAAAGCATCCTCCCAAAGAGCCGCGCTTTGGCAACGCAGCTCGTAGCGGATGCCACCAAGAACGAGATTCGAACGGAGATGGGCTCAGTCGAGGTAGATGTGCTTAGGATTCCAACGGAGCGCTTAGAGCGCATACTGACTCGAATCACCAAGGGACTCATTCGACACCTCATCCCAGCTTTCGACTACGCGGAATACGGTTTCACAATTGAACGGCTGTGGCCCACCAAAGAGACCGCAGCTATCATTCAGGATTACGCCACAAAGTTGACCTACATGGAGCGGGGCAACGCTGTATTTCGTTGCCTCTACGGCTTTACGCCGGACGAACCTCGCCATGCAGTTTTCGTCTTAGTCTTCTATGACTCGGTTGGATTCATCGTTGCAGGTCAACCGAGCGCTGAACTCCTAGCCGCCCGTCCTAACGAACCCCATTCATCCAGCCGGAACTAAACCACCCATGAGCGAACCCATCGAACAGAAAATCCAGGAACTCCACCGTTGCCACGACGCCATGATCGCCGAGCTGGGCAAGGTCGTGGTCGGCCAGCGCGAGGTGCTGGAACAGCTCCTCACCACCATCTTCGCCGGCGGCCACAACCTGCTCGAAGGCGTCCCCGGCCTCGCCAAGACGCTGATGATCAGCACGCTCTCCCGCGTGCTGGCGCTCCAGTTCAAGCGCATCCAGTTCACGCCCGACCTCATGCCCTCGGACATCGTCGGCACCAACGTCATCGAGGAGAACCACGAGACCGGCAAGCGCGAGATCGTCTTCGTGCGCGGCCCGATTTTCAGCAACATCGTCCTCGCCGACGAAATCAACCGCACGCCGCCCAAGACGCAGGCGGCGTTGCTCCAGGCCATGCAGGAGCGCGAGGTCACCGCCGGCGGCCAGACGTGGAAACTTGCGCAGCCCTTCTTCGTGCTGGCCACACAAAACCCGATTGATCAGGAGGGCACTTATCCATTGCCCGACGCGCAGAAGGACCGCTTCCTGATGAACACCTTCATCAAGTATCCCCAGCTCGACGAGGAGGAGAACATCGTGATGCAGACCACGATGAACACCGACGCCGACGTGCGGTCGCTGCTCGACGGCCCGACGCTCCAGGCGCACCAGCAGCTCATCCGCAGCATCCCCGTCTCTCGCCACGTCACCGGTTTCGCCGTGGACCTCGCGCGCGCGACGCGGCCGCACGAGGCGGGCGTGCCGGCGTTCATCAAGGAACAAGTCGGCTGGGGTGCCGGTCCGCGCGCAAGCCAGGCGCTCATCCTCGCCGCCAAGACCCACGCCGCGCTCGCCGGCCGCGTGAACGTCTCCTGCGACGACGTCCGCCATGTCGCGCTCCCCGTGCTGCGCCACCGCATCCTCGCCAGCTTCACCGCCGAGGCCGAGGGCATCACCACCGACACCATCGTGGAGCGGCTCCTGAAGGAAGTGCGCGAGCGCGCGACATCGTGAGGCGCGGAGAGGTTCACAGAATCATGGCGCACAGAATCATGAGGATTGGAATTCTCTGCGAAAGCAATCCGACGTGGAAATCACCGCAACGCGGATGGAGCGCGGCGTTCACGCCGCTTCACCGTCCGAGCGCCCCGCTGCTTCCGAACAACACCGAGATTTGCACGTTGAAGCGGCATGAATGCCGCGCTCCTTTTGGCCGGCGGCGCGCGCCGCTCTCCTCTCGTTCTTCATGATTCTGTGCCACATGATTCTGTGAAAGCTCCCGGCACACCTTCCCTCCTCGATTCCCTGCGCGCCCGCGCCCGCAGCGTCGCGAACCGCTTCCATCGCGAGGTCGTGCAGCGCGGCAACCCGCAGGTCATCACGGAGGTGGCCCGCAATCCCGACCCGCGCCGTTACCTCGACCCCGCGCTGCTCGACAAGTTCACCCTCTCGCCGCTCATCGCGAAGCTCGTCGTCGAGGGCTTCATCAACGGCCTGCACCGCAGCCCGTTCCACGGCTTCTCCGTCGAGTTCGCCGACCATCGCGAGTATGTCCCCGGCGACGACCTCAAGTATCTCGACTGGCAGGTCTTCGCGCGCACCGACCGCTATTACATCAAGCGCTACGAAGAGGAGACCAACCTCCGCGCCTACATCCTCCTCGACCGCTCCGCCTCGATGGCCTTCGGCACCGGAAAGATCACCAAGTGGGATTACGGCTGCTTCCTCACCACCTGTCTCGCCTACCTCATCATCAAGCAGCAGGACGCCGTCGGCCTTTCGCTCTTCGGCGCGAAGCCCGGCCTCCTGCTCCCGCCGCGCTCGCGCTTCTCGCACCTGCGCCAGATGATCCAGGTGATGACCGCCAACCCGCCCACCGGCGAGACGAACCTCGCGGTCAGCCTCCGCGCCCTCGTGCGCAACCTCAAGCGGCGCGGCCTGATCGTGCTCATCAGCGACCTCATTGACGATCCGGCGGAGACGCTCAAGTCCATCCGCCTCCTCCGCAGCCACGGCCACGACGTCATCGTGTTCCAGCTCCGCGACGCAACGGAGGTGGAGTTCCCCTTCGATGGCGCGACCGTCTTCCGTGATCTCGAAACCGGAGAGGAACTCGAGGTGGACCCCGCGTCCGTGCGCGAGAGCTACCTGCAAAACCTGGCCGAGGAAAGCGCCCTGTTCCGCAAGGGCCTCGTCGAAGTGGGCATTGACTACGTGCCCTTGAACACGCGCCAGCCCTACGACGAGGCGTTCTCCGCCTACCTCCACCGCCGCGCGAAGCTGCGCGGGTGAACCCAAGAAAGCATTGAGCCCACGAAACACACAAAACACACGAAAGGGGATGAACGCGCTGCCCGCAGACGGAGCGCGGCGTTCACGCCGCAAAAGGCTGCGGCTGGCGGGGTGCGTTCGAACGACCACGGACCTGCTCGCGTTTCTGCGGCCTGAAGGCCGCGCTCCTGTCATCTTGTTTTCGTGTGTTTGGTGTGTTTCGTGGGCCACCGCCTTTCCCGCTTTAGGCTGAACCATGTTCACCCTCCTCGCCCCCATCGCCCTCGCCGCCGCCGCGTTGCTGGCCATCCCGGTCATCATCCACCTGCTGAAGCCCAAGCGCGTGCGCACGATGCCCTTCAGCAGCCTGCGCTGGCTGCGCGCCTCGCAGCACAAGCTCTCCCGTCGCATCCAGTGGCACCAGGTGCTGCTGTTCCTGCTGCGCGCGGCGTTCCTGCTGCTGCTCGTCTTCGCGCTGGCCAAGCCCATCTTCTCGACCAGCGGCCGCCGCCACTTCACCGAGCGCTTCATCGTGCTGGATGTCAGCCGCAGCATGAACTACGAGCAGCCGGGCAAGGACTCGCCGTTCGTCCAGGCCAGGAAAATCGCCCGCGCCCTGCTCGCCCAAGGTCTCCCCGGCGACCGCGCCACCGTGCTGCTCACCGCTAACAAGACCGTCGCCCTCGGCCCGCTCGCGGAAGACCCGACCCGCTACGTCGCCCGCCTCGAAGCCGCCCGCACCGGCCTCGGCGACACCGACCTGTCCTGCGCCCTGGCCGTCCTCCGCCCGATGCTCGCCTCGCCGCGCCCGAACGCGCGCGCGGAACTCTTCTTCCTCACGGACAACCATCAGGGCAGTTGGTCGCAGGGGGCGGTCGCCGGCTTCCTCGAAAACCTGCCCGTCCCGGTCTCCGTGCAAATCGTGGATGTCGGCCCCTCCGCGCCGCGCAACGCGTGGATTGCCGACGCGCGGCCCATCGAGTCCGGCGGCAACCGCTACCTGCACGCCCGCATCGGCGCATCCGGCAACGAGCCGCTGGAGCGCACCGTGCGCGTGCGCCAGCTCGCTGGCCTCGGCGACCTCGCGCAGAAAGTCACGCTCGCGCCCGGGACGTTCGCCGAGGTGAACCTGCCCGTGCCCGCCGATTACGACACCACCGGCAAGGTGGCCGAGCTGGTGCTCGAACCGCGCGATGCGCTGCCGGACGACGACCAGTTCTGGCTGAATCTCGACGCCCGTGCCGCCGCCGTCCGTGTGCTGCTGCTTGAACCGGAGACCACGCAAATCGAGACGTTGCAGCCGGGCTTCCACCTCCGCATGGCGCTGGAAGTCCTCAGTCAGGGCGAAACCGGCGCAACCCAGGTCACGCGTCGGCGCCCCGAGACCGTCACCGCCAGCGAGTTCGCCAGCGCGGATGTCGTGGTGATGGCGAACGTGGCGCATCTCTCCGACGACCGGTTGCTCGCGCTGGAAAGCCGCGTTCAAGCCGGCGCGGGCCTGCTGCTGTTCCTCGGCCCCGCCGTCCAGCCGCCGTTTTACAACACGAAGCTGCACAACCCCTCACGCCCCACCGACAGCCTGCTGCCGCGTCCGCTGCTCCAAATCAACCGAGGCAGCATGGCGCAGTTCACGCGCATTGACTGGACGCACCCGCTGCTCGCGCCGCTTTTCGACCCGACCTTCGGTGACTTCGCCCGCGTGCGCGCGCGGAGCTTCTACAACTTTGGCGATGCCCCGGCGGGCAGCCCCAGCCAGGTGCTCGCGTGGTTCGGCGACGCCGCCCCGGCGCTGCTCGAACATTCCTTCGGAGCCGGCCGCGTGCTGGTGGTGAACTCCACCGCCAACGACGAGTGGAGTGACCTGCCGCGCCGCAACAGCTTCGTGCCGCTGCTGGACCAGATGCTCAACCGCCTCACGCGCGCGCGGCTGGGCCGTAGTTTTCAGGCCGGCGACATGGTGGCGTTCGTGCTGCCGGGCCTTGGCACGAATGCCACCGCCACCATCACCACCCCCGGCGGTCGCACGCTGACACCCATCCTGCAATCAGTCGGCAATGAGCTGTCCGTCCGGCTCGACTCTGCCGACGAGGCCGGCGTGTATGCCCTGCGCGCCAGCGGCGAGAGCGGCAGCACGCGGCTGAACTTCACGGTCCACCCCGGTCGTGGCGACAGCACCGTGACCAAGGCGGAGGCGGAGACGCTGCGCACTTGGTGGGGCAAGGCGGCCTTCGACATCACGCACCCCGACCCGGCGGCGAAGCCCGAGGCGGCGGTGGCCGGCGGGCGCGTTCTGTTGTGGCCGTGGCTGCTGGCGTTGGGCGCGCTGGTGCTGATGGCCGAGATGTATTTCGTCCACCGCCTCTGCCCGGTGATGAACCCCGCCGTGGCCGGCTCCACCGTGGCGCAGCACGGCATCCTCGCGCCCACGGCCAGCGCGGCGGCGGGAGAGCCAGGCGCGCGCTGACCATGACGGCGTAACCCAGCGCCGCGCCGCGCGGTCTGGCGGAAGGTGAAATCCGTGTTCATCCGCGTCCATCCGTGGTTCATTTTCTCCCGATGACCTCGTCTTGGCTCGCCCGCGCCCGCGCGTTCACCGCGCCGGTTGCGCGTCCGAATGCCCAGCCGGCGCGCCGGGGGCAGACGCGCCCGGCCCGCGTTGGTTCTGGTCATTGGCCGCTGGTTATTCTCCTCCTTGGCCTCACCTTCGCGCGCGCTGCGCAGTGCCCGGCCTGCACCGTCCCCGTCTTCCGCTACGGTCTGGACAACTGGCCGGCCGACGCCTTCCGGCTCGAAGTCCCCGCCAACGCGCTCACGGACCCGAAGCTCGCCGACTTCTTCCGCAATCTTGGCACCGCGCTGCCGGCAAATCTCGAAGTGAAGTCCGGGACCGGCACCGAAGCCCGCCTCCTTTTCCCGCATCCCGAGGAGGCGACTTCGCCCGTCGTCTGGACTGGCGCGCTCACGCCCGCGAGCCTCGCCGCGCTGACGGATTCACCCGCGCGCAGGGAAATTGCCCGTCGCATCCTCGCCGGCGAATCCGTCGTGTGGGTGCTCGCCGAGTCGGGCAGCCAGGCGGAGGACGACGCCATCGCCGCGCGCGTCGAGAAGCGGCTGCGGTATCTGGAACAGGTCGCCATTCTCCCGCGCATTGACCCGAACGACCCGACCAGCAAGCTCGGCCCCGGCCCCGCGCTGCGCGTGAAGTTCTCGCTGCTGCGCGTCCCCCGTGCCGGCGACTTCCAGTCGCCGCCTCCAGCGAAAGACAGCAACGGACGGCGACTGGAAGTCGCCGGCACGGCCTCGGAAGCCCTCCTCCTCAAAATGCTCGCCGGTCCCAAGGCCGCCGCCGAACTCACCACCGGTCCTTGGCTCGCGGCTGTCTTCGGTCGCGGTCGCGTCCTGGGCGCGTGGCCCGCCACCGACTTCGGCGACGCGGAAATCGAGGAGGCCAGCCTCTTCCTCCTCGGCGCGTGCTCCTGCCAGGTGAAGCGCCAGAACCCCGGCTGGGACATGCTGATGAACGTGAACTGGACGGAGGAACTGCGAGTTGCAGCGGAGAAGGCCAGTGACGTGACGCCATCAACTGTCGCGCCCGTCAAGCAGCCGTCGCCCACCAACGCCGCCTCGGAACCCGTGACAGTCAAAATCACGCCTTCGTCCGAACCTGAGGTTCACTTCATCCATATCCGAGTCACTGACAAGCGGTTCCTTCTTGGTGCCGCCGCGTGCGCGTTCATCGGCCTGTTCCTTTTCCTCCGGCGCAAGTGAAACTACCAACATCAGGAAGGCGCTCGCCACGCCTCCCATTCAGTCGTAGGCTCCCGCCATGATTGCCACCCGCTACCGCTACATCGTGAAGCAGGACGGAGTCCGCTCCGGCGCGGCCATCGTCGAGGGCACGCGCATCGGCGTCCACGATGTCATCGGACTGCTTCAAAACGGCGAGACGGTGGACAGCCTAGTAACGCGCTGCTTCCGCGACCTGACGCGCGCGCAAGTCTATGAATGCCTCGCCTACTACGAGGACCACGCCGGCGAGATTGACCTGCTCGTGGCCCGGCAGATGGCGTCGGCGGAGGCGGCGTGAGGTTCCTCTTCGACCACGACGTGCCTGATGAGATGGCTTACTCGCTGCGAGCGATGGGCCATGAAGTGACGGAACTGCGGTCGGTGCTGCCCAAGGACACGAAGGACAGGGACGTGCTGAAGTGGGCGTCGGACAACGAGCGCGTGCTCGTGACCTGCAACCGGGATGACTTTCTGGAACTGGCCGCCCAGCAAACTCACGCTGGCCTGATTATCCTCATTCGCCGACGCTCGCGGGCATTGGAGCGCGCCGCACTGGTCCGGTTGCTGGACCAAGCCGGTGAAGCTGGCATCCGGGGCAACGTCAACTTCGCATGACCTCGCCCTACGCTCTCATTGGCGGAGTCTGAACTCTCGACATGAAACAACTCGCCGCCATCCTGCTCGCCCTCGCCGCGCTGCTCGCGGCCCTTGCGTTTTTCCAGAAGCGCGGCAACGCGCCGGCCACGTCCACACCCGCCACCGCGCTCACGGTCTATTGCGCCGCCGGGTTGAAGCAGCCGGTCGAGGCCATCGCGGCGAAGTATCGGCAGGAGTTCGGCGTCGAGGTCCGGCTGCAATACGGACCCACCGGCGCGCTCATCAGCAACCTCCGCATCGCCAAGCAGGGTGACCTCTTCATCGCCGCCGATGACGGTTCAGTCGCCGACGCGCGGAAGTTCGAGCTGGTGCGCGAAGTCCTGCCGCTCGTGCGCCAGCACCCCGTCATCGGCGTGCGCGCGGGCAACCCGAAGAACATCCGGACGCTCGCCGACCTGCTGCGCGACGACGTGAAGCTGGCGCTGACGAATCCCGACGCGGCGAGCATTTCGCGCGTGACCAAGGCGGCGCTGGGCGAGACTTGGGCCAAGCTCGTCGCGCGCGCCGCCGTGATGAAGCCGACCGTCACCGAAATCGCCGCCGACCTGTCCCTGGGCACCGTGGACGCCGCGATTCTCTGGGACGCGACGGTTCCGCAGTTCAAGGGACTCGTGGCCGTGGACGTGCCGGAACTCAAGGACCGTGTCGAGAACGCCAGCGCCGCCGTGCTGGCCTTCACCGCGCAGTCCGCCGCCGCGCTCAAGTTCGCGCGCTACCTCGCCGCGCCGGAGAAGGGCGGCGCGGTGTTTCAGTCGCACGGCTTTCAACTCGCGGGCGGCGACAAGTGGGCGGAGAAACCGGAGTTGATCCTCTACGCCGGCGGTGTGAACCGGCTCGCGGTCGAGAAGCTGCTGAAGCTGTTCGCCGACCGCGAGGGCGTGAACGTCACCACGGTCTTCAATGGCTGCGGCGTGCTCTGCGCCACGATGAAGACGATGGACTCCGGCACCGCGCCGCGCTTCCCGGACGCCTATTACGCGTGCGATCTGTGCTTCGTGCCGCCGGTGGCCGCGCAGTTCCCCGAGGCGGTGCTGCTCACGGAGACGGACATCGTCATCGCCGTGCGCAAGGGCAACCCGAAGAACGTGAAGACCCTCGCCGACCTCGCGCAGCCCGGTCTGAAGCTCGGCCTGTGCAACGCGGAGCAAAGCACGCTGGGCTTCATGACGCGCGGGATGCTCAAGCAGACCGGCCTGCTCGACAGTGTCCGCAAGAACGTCGTGGTCGAGGTGCCCACAGCGGACTTCCTCATCAACCAGATGCGCGCGGGCGGGCTGGAGGCGGCCATCGTCTATCGCGTGAACGCCGCGCCGCAGGCGGAGCACGTCGAGTTCTTCCCCATCAAGCACGAGGGCGCGAAGGCGATCCAGCCCTTCGCCGTGCGCGAGCGTTCGCCGAACCGCCAGCTCGCGCGGCGGCTGCTGGACACGCTGAGGGCGAACCGCGGCGAGTTCGAGCAGGCCGGCTTCCTCTGGCGCGGCAACGAGCCGGCGCTGAAGAGCAAGGACATCAAGGTGCCGGAGTATCTGCTGGAGAAGTAGGTCAGCGCGTCTCGCCTGACATCCATTCGAGACAGTTCGCTTGAGCGGGGTTTGAAAATCAGAAGGACAGGCGGGACGCGCTGTCCTACTTCGATTCCCACACCACTTTCCCGCCCACCATCGTGAGCAGCACCTTGGTCTGGCTGATCTTGTCCTCCGGGCAGGTGAGCAGGTCGGTGTCGAGCAGGGCGAGGTCGGCGAGCTTGCCGGGTTCGAGCGAGCCGGTGCGGTCCTCCCTGAACAGTAGTCTGGCGTTGTTGATGGTGTAGAAGCGCAGCGCCTGCTCGCGGGTGAGCGCCTCCTCGGGATGCAACTGGCCTTCGTGCCACTTGGCGCGGCGGGTGATCGCGGTCGCCATGCCGAGGAAGGGGTTGTAGGGATTCACGCTGCGGAAGGAGCCGATCTTCTGCATGTGGTCCGAGCCGCCGCCCACGATGCCGCCCGCCGCGAAGATGCTCTTCAACGGTTGGAAATAGCGCAGCCGGTCATAACCGAACTGCTTCGTGAGCGTGCGCGTGTCGAGGTGGAGCCACGCGGGCTGGATGTCCACCACCACGCCGAGCCGCGCGGCGGTCTCGACCGCTTCCTTGCTCATGAAGTTGCAGTGCGTGATGGAACCGCGCGTCTGGCGCACGGGCAGGCCCTCCTTCGCCAGCTCGTCGTAAACCTCCAGCAGCGTGTGCACCGCGCCGTCGCCGACGGAGTGGGCGGTGAATTGCAGGCCGCTCTCGACGGCGGCGCGGACCATCGGCTTGAGCCGGTCCTTGGGGATGAACAGCACGCCACGATACTGCGGGTCCGTGATGGAGTAAATCTCGCTCAAGCCCCACGGCTGCCGCATGTAGGCGCTGCCGGTGAGCATGCCGCCGTCGAGGAACATCTTGATGCCGATGATGCGGACCCAGTCGTCGTTTTCCGTGTGCAGCTTGTGCCTGGCCACGGCCCGGATGTTGTCCTGAATTTTGGCCAGCTCGCCCAGCGAGCCGACGCCTTGCGAGCAGCTCACCCGCACGGTCAGCGCGCCCTGGTCACGCAGCTTCGCGTAACCCTCGATGGCTCCGAGGCCCGCGCTCCGGTCGCAGATGGTCGTGATGCCCACGGAGTTGTAGTCCGCAAACAGGGCACGGAGACGCTCGGTGCGCTCGGCCTCAGTGGCGCTGCGCACGCCGGTGCTGCCCGCTTTGAAGTAGTTGCCCGCCGTGCGGAGGATGCCGGTCGGCTCGCCGTTGGCGTCCTTCTCGATCTTGCCCGGCACGCCGGCGGGAATCTGGAAATTGCGGTCAATCTTGTTGAGCTGGAGCGCAAGCGTGTTCACCGAGGCGTCCGGGCCGGTCTGGAAGGAGACCGGGTGCTTCGGCGCGGCGGCGTCCAGTTCCGCGCGGGTTGGGTAACGCTGCTCCTTCAGCCGCGTGATGAAGACCTGCGATAACGTGATCCACCGCCCTTCCGGCACGACGGCAGCGCGCGCCTTGATGTAGGCGAGCACGTCCGCGATGGACTCCATCTCCGGCATGGGATGGTCGAACTCATACAGGCTCGCGCCGCTGGGGTGCGTGTGGGAGTCCATGAGGCCGGGAATGACGAGGCGGCCCTGCGCGTCCACGACGCGCGTGTTCGGCCCGGCGAGCCTGGTGATGTCGGCGTTGCTGCCGACGGCGACGAGCTTGTCGCCGCGCACGGCGATGGCTTGTGCGAGGCTGAACCTTGCGTCCACGGTGGCGACCTTGGCGTTGCGGACGATGAAGTCGGCGGGTTCCGTCGCAAGGCGCGGCGACGAGCACGCTGCTAGCAATATCAATGGCAGGGCGAGGAGCCAATCACGTCGAAACAAACGGCTGAACATGGTTTTGATACTGGCGACATGAGCAAGCGCGGACAAATGGAATCTGGGGAACGTGCTCCGTGCTCCGTGTCCCGTGCTTTGCTTCGCCTTGGTTGGGCCGCACTGCTGCTTGCCCTCCTCCTGCCGACCTCCGCTGCCACGCTCATCTACCGCACGGGCTTCGAGTCGTTCGAGGGCTACTCCACCAACTTCACTCTGAGCGGGCAGAACAACTGGATCCACGAGGGCACGGGCGGCAACGGCATCGTCACCGACTTCATCCCGGGCGCGGGGCAGTCGGCCTACATCGGCTTCACGCCGCCGGGGGCGACGGAGTTCAACAACGTCTGGCGGCCCATCAACCTCGCGCCCGTGCCGACGAATCTCAGCGTCGTCACCTTCTCGGTCACGATGATGGTGGTGGACTCGAACAACGGCCGGCAGGACGACTTCCGCTGGAGCATCTACAACACCAACGGCGCGCGGCTCTTCTCGCTGGACTTCGACAACTCAACGACCGGGATCAACTACGGGCTGGATGACGGCGCCGGCTTCACCGCGACCGGCTTCCAGTTCACGCGCGGCGCAGTGCATGAGCTGGTCATCACGCTGAACTTCCTGCGCAACCGCTGGCAGGCGTCGCTCGACGGCACGGTGCTGACCGCGCCCCTGCCGATCACCACGACCAACGCGGCGCTCAACCTCGGCGACATTGACGCGGTCTGGGCCATCCGCACGCCGGGCAGCGCGGGGAACAACTACCTCGTGTTCGACAACTATCAGATTGCCGGCGAGCCGCGCATCGCATCACCGACGCTCCTGTCCGCAACGCGGCAAGGCGACGGCTCCCTCCGCCTCCAAGTGCAGGCCGAGCAGGCGACGCGCAACGCCATCGAGGTCTCGACGAACCTGACGAGCTGGACGGCGGTGGCGACGAACAGCGCGTTGGACGGGATGTTCGATGTGCTGGACAGCGCGCCGCTGACGCTGCCGCGCCGCTTCTACCGCGTGCGGCTGGCGGAGCCTTAGGTGGTTTCGCAGCGCTGGCGGTGGCCTGCGCTGCGGCTCGCGGCTCGACTTTCCGCCGCGCCGCTTCTACACGTCGCGCGTGCAAGACTGGTCCTCCATCCTGCTGGCGGCGACGGCGGTGCTGTTCATCGGCCTGTCGAAGGCGGGCTTCGGCGGCGGGCTGGGGATGCTCACCACGCCGTTGTGCGTCATCGCGTTTGGCGCGAAGGACGCCATCGGCATCCTGCTGCCGCTGCTCTGCGCGGGCGACGCCTTCAGCGTGTATCACTACTGGGGCAAGTGGGAGCGCAAGAACCTGAAATTCCTCCTGCCGGGCGTGGTGGTCGGCGTGGTCATCGGCGTGCAGCTCATCGGGCGGTTCTCCGCGCGGGAGCTTAACGTCTGCATCGGCCTGCTGGCGGTGGCGTTCGTCGCCTTCCAACTGCTGAAGGAGCGCATCTTCGCGGCGGAGGGCGCGTTTGCCCCGAACCACCGGATCGGCATCCCGTGCGGCATCGGCGCGGGCATCACGAGCACCTTCGCGCACGGCGCGGGGCCGGTGGTCAGCGTCTTCCTCATCCCGCAGCAGATGCCCAAGGAGCGCTACGTGGCCACGACGGTGCTGGTCTTCACCTGCATCAACTGGATCAAGATGCCGTTCTTCTGCGGCAACCAGATCATCAGCCGCGACACGCTGATGACGAGCCTGGCGTTCCTGCCGCTGATTCCGCTGGGCGTCTGGCTGGGGGTGTGGCTGAACCGCAGGATTTCCGAAAAGGTCTTCATGCGGGTGGTTTACACGATGACCTTCCTGACCGGCGTGCAGCTCATCACGGGCTTCAACCCGGTCAAGTGGCTGCGGTGATCGGGCCCCTCAGTCCGGGCGCAAGCGAGGCAGGGTCCAGCGCCCCTTCCTGCTCGCAATCCTCCTCCTGCGCCCTCCACCTTCACCGGCGCGGCGCTTGACACCCCCCCTTCCTCCGCTAACCTCCGCGTTCCGCTTGAGGCGGGCGCCGCGCGGTGAGCCGCGCCGAAACCAGATTTCAACCGAAGCTTTAGCCTATGAAACGCCAGTATCAGCCCTCGAAGATCCGCCGCCAGCGCCAGCACGGCTTCCGTGCCCGCATGGCCACGCGGGGCGGCCGCAAAGTCCTCGCCAACCGCCGCAAGGTGGGCCGCAAGAAGCTCACCCCGGTGTGATCCCATGTCCGCCAGCCCGTCCACGCGGCTGACACTCGGAGCCGGCCAGCGCCTCAAGCAGACGCGCGACTTCGCTCGCCTGAAAGTGCGGGGCCGACGCCTCGCGCGCGGTTGCGTGCTGCTGAACTGGGCGGAACTTCCCCCGACCGGCCAATCCCGGCTCGGCATCGTCGCGGCGAAACGCATCGGCAACGCCGTCGTCCGCAGCCGGGCCAAGCGGCTGCTGCGACAGGCGTTCCGGCTGCATCAGAACGACCTGCGTCTGCCCTCGGAAATCGTCCTCGTGGCCCGCGATTCGATTGCGGGCAAGGCGTTTGCCGACGTGGAACGCGACTACCTCGCCGCGCTGCGGGTCGCGGGACTGCTCAAGACTTGAACCACCGCCGCCCCGGTGGCTGACCCGTGAATCCGGCCCAACACATCCTCCTCTTCGCGCTCCGGCTCTACCGCTGGTCCGTGTCGCCCGCGCTGACGCTGCTCTTCGGCGCGGCGTGCCGCTACGAGCCGACGTGCTCGGTGTATGCGATGGAGGCGGTGCGCCGGCACGGCGCGCTGCGCGGCGGGTGGCTCGCGGCGAAGCGGCTCGCGCGCTGCCAGCCGTGGGGCGGCTGCGGCTGCGACCCGGTTCCCGTTTCGAGTTCGGAGTTTGGAGTTTCGCGTTTGGCTTCAGGGGCTGTCACGCACCACGCACCACGCACCACGCCCGCCGCCCACTAGCCCACTTTCATGGACCGCAAATCCATCCTCGTCCTGCTCGTCTCGTTTCTGCTGATCCTCGGCTGGTTCAAGCTGGTCGAGGTTCTGTATCCGCCCCCGCCGCGCCGCCCGGTGGTGAAGGACACGAACACGGTGACGCACGCGGCCAGCCAGCCCGGCACGAACCTCACGGGCACCAACCTCCCCGCGCCCGGCGCGACGCAATGGACCGCGCCAAAGGCCGAGGAACAGTTGCTCCCGTTCGAGACGGCGGACGTGAAATACACGTTCACCTCGCACGGCGGCGGCTTGAAGCTCGCGGAGCTGAAGCATTTCCCGAAGATCGTCGGCAACCGCAAGGTCACCGACCCGGCGCGGGTGGTGACCTTGAACACGAAGGCCCCGGTTGCCGCGATGACATTGCTGGGGGGCGACGCGGTGCAGGGCGACGGCCTCTTCACCCTCGCGAAATCCGGGAACGGCGTGCGCGCGGAGAAGCTGCTCCCCACCGGCCTGCGCATCGTGAAGGAGTTCACGCCCGGCTCGAACTACCTGATGCACGTCAGCGTGTGGCTGGAGAACACCAAGGGCGAGGCCATCGCCGTGCCGGAGCAGCACTGGGTCTTCGCCACCGCCACGCCCATCAACCCGCTCGACAAGGGGCCGTTGATGAAGGTGAGCTGGTTTGCGGACAGCAAGAGCAGCTCGGTCGCCGAAACGTATTTTGAGAACGCCACGCTCGGCTGCTTCCCCGGCACGCGGCGCACCGAGCACAAGGTCGAGGGCAAATTCGCCTGGGCCGCCGCGCAGAACCAGTTCTTCACCATCGCCGCCATTCCCAAGTCGCCCGCCGAGCTGCTCGTCACCCACCGGGTCACGCTGCCCGCCCACGACCCGGCGGACGTGCCCGAGGGCGACAAGGCGGTCCCCAGCCCGTTTGGCTTTCAGAGCGCGTTCGTGTATCCGGGCAAGGTGCTGCTCCCCGGCGGGACGAACGCCCTGCACCGCGAGTTCACGCTCTACGTCGGGCCAAAGGAATACAAGACCCTCGCCCGGCTGGGGAAGCAGATGGGCAACGAGCTGGACCTCATCATGGACTACGGCGGCTTCTTCGGCTTCTTCGCCAAGGGCCTGCTGCTCTCGATGAACGGCCTGCACTCGCTCGGCCTGAACTACGCCTGGTGCATCATCGCCATCACCGTCATCATCAAGCTGCTCTTCTGGCCGCTCACCGCCATCAGCACGCGCTCCATGAAGCGCATGGCCGAGCTGCAGCCGCAGATGAAGGCGATCCAGGAGAAATACAAGGCCGACCCGGCCAAGATGCAGCAGAAGACGATGGAGTTTTACCGCGAGCAGAAGGTCAATCCCATGGCCGGCTGCCTGCCGATGGTCGTGCAGTTCCCCGTCTTCATCGGTTTCTACACCATGCTTCAGAGCTGCATGGAGCTGCGCGGCGAGGAGTTCCTCTGGGCGCATGACCTTTCCCAGGAGGACACCGTGGCCTACCTGTTCGGCTTCCCCATCAACCCGCTGCCCATCGTCATGGCCGTGACGATGTTCTGGCAGGCCAAGCTCACCCCGCCCTCGCCCGGCATGGACCCGATGCAGCAGAAGATCATGAAGTATATGCCCATGATGTTCGTGGCCATCCTCTACCGCTTCAGCGCCGCGCTCACGCTTTACTGGACCGTCCAGAATCTGCTGACCATCCTGCAAACCAAGCTGACCAAGATTCACGACGAGAAGAAGGCCGCCGCCGCGAACGGCACGGCCCCGAAGCCGGATGCGAAACCGAAGAAATAGGCATTTTACATTTTTCATTTCGCCGTTTTCATTTCCCCCCCATGCCCACCGAACCCAAAACCATCCTCGCCGACCTCCTCACCCACCTCGGCTTCACCGCCACCATCGAGGAGCGCAAGCTCGACGACGGCGGCCTCTTCCTCGACGTGAAGACCGAGGAGTCGGGCCGCCTCATTGGCCGCGCCGGCCAGACGCTGGGCGACCTCCAATACCTCGCCAACCGCATCGTCTTCAACCAGAACCCCGAGGCCCCGCGCATCACCGTGGACGTGGGCGGCTACCGCGCCGCCGCCAGCGACGCGCTCATCAAGAAGGCCAAGGAAGCCGCCGACAAGGTCCGCAAGTGGGGCGACATCGTCGAGTTGGAGCCGATGAACGCCTACGACCGCCGCGTGGTGCATCAAGCCCTCCGCGACGACCCGGACATCGAGACGCAGAGCGTCGAGGTCGAAGGCACGGACAAGAAGGCGATGCTGCTGCGGCCCAAACGGAAGGCATGAGCATGGTCGCCATGGATTTGCCGCGCGTCTTCGAGCTGCCCGACGAAGTCTCCGAGTGGGACGACAAGCTCTACTTCACCTTCCTGCAGGACCACCAGTTCGGCTACCAGGCCCTCCTCGACGAACTCAAGGCCCGTGGCCAGGAGCAGTCGGCGGAATACCAGCACTGGCTGGATCAGTTCAAGGCCGTCGAGCACTACCTCGCCCGCGACTTCAACCGGCGCTACCACCAAGGATAGCCCGCGCGCTCCTTGAGTCTTCGGTTGCGCCGGCCCGGATCGTGAGTAGGATTTCCGGCGTCGAGGGACTGGAGTGTTCCGTTCCCGGCTCCAAATCATGAAAAACAACCTCGTCAAAATCCTTGTCGGCCTCGCCGTCGTTGCCGTCATCGCGGTCGTCGCGCTGGTTCTCTCGCTCAATTCCATCGTGAAGAACGGCGTCACCAGCTTCGGCCCGGAGGTCATCAAGGCCCCCATCCAGCTCGACGGCGTGAGCATCTCGGCCTTCTCCGGCGGCGGCGAGATTCGCGGCCTGGTCATTGGCAACCCCGAAGGCTTCAAGACGCCCAGCGCCGTGAAGCTCGGCACCGCCAGCCTGCAGGTGAAGCCCATGTCGCTGCTCGGCGACAAGATCGTCGTGCAGTCCATCAAGGCCGACGGCGCGGAAATCACCTTCGAGGGCAGCCTCAGCGGCAGCAACCTGGGCAAGATTCAGGAGAACGTGGACGCCTACGTTGCCGCGCTGCTCGGACCCGCCGACAAGGACGGCAAGCCGGAGAAGCAGAGCGCGCCGGGCAAAAAGCTCCAAGTGGACGAGATCGTCATCTCCAACGCGAAGATCTACCTCAGCATGACCGTCCTGGGCGGCAAGTCCGCCACCATCCCGCTGCCCGACATCAAGCTCAACGACCTTGGCAAGGGCGAGCAGGGCGTCACGCCCGCCGAGGTCATCAAGGTGGTGCTCAAGGAAGTGATGACCAAGACCACCGCCGCCGTGAGTGGCTTCCTCAGCGGCGCGGGCAAGGCCATCATGGACGGGGCCAAGGGTGTGGGCGGAGCCGCTGCCGACGCCGCCAAGGGCGTCACCAAGGGCATCGGCGACCTGTTTAAGAAGAAGGAAGAGCCGAAGAAGTAGGCTCGACACTGTCTTCTTGACGCCAAGTCGCAAGGGCGCAAAGACGCGGGAACTGTCTTGCAGTGGGACGGAGATCATCGCGACAGGAGCGCGGCCTTCAGGCCGCAGAGGTGTCCCTTCAGCCTTGATGCTGGAAATGCTGCTGACGCTCGCTTCCGCAGATAAGCCTCGGTTTGCAGGCTGAAGCGTTGCCAATTCGTGCCCACTGGTGAATCCGCCTTCCTGCGGCCTGAAGGCCGCGCTCCCAACGTCATTCCGACCTTCGCGTCTCCGCGTCTTTGCGTCCTTGCGTTAATCTCCCTCAGCCCGGCGGCCAACTCATCGGGCGGCCGCCGAGGATGTGGCAGTGCAAGTGCGGGACGGATTCGCCGCCGTCGGGGCCGTTGTTGATGACGAGGCGGTAACCGTTGGTGAGGCCGGCCTGCTGGGCGACCTCCGCCGCCTTCATCAGCAGGTGGCCGATGAGCGCGTGGTCCGCCGCCGTGGCCTCGGCGATGCGGGGGATGGGCCGGCGCGGCACGATGAGGATGTGCGTGGGTGCCTGCGGATGGATGTCGCGGAAGGCAATGACGTGCTCGTCTTCATAGACCAGGTTGGCCGGAATCTCCTTCGTGGCGATGCGTTCAAAGAGGGTCTTGCTCATGGGCGATGCTGGATGCTGGATTCTTGATGCTGGATAGATTGCGATGCGGTTTCACTCCGGGACGACGATAAACCTGTGGCCGTAAATTCCGATGACACGCGTGACCCCAACAGAGCTTTCAACATTAAGATGCTGGTGGCCGTGGAGTAGCCAGCGCGGATTTGTGCGGGCCATGTAACTGTTGAAGGCAGTGAAGCCTGAGTGAACCTCGTCCTCCCGGTCGTGAATTGTGCGGGGAGAGTTGTGTGCGACGAACACATCAACTCGGGGGAAGTCAGCCAAGGCAGTTTGGACTTCGGTTTGTTCAAACAGGTAGTTGCCACGAGGCTTGTATTTCCAAGCGCCAGCAAAGCCACCGAAAGTAATCTGGCGAATTGCGTGCGTCTGAAGGTGAAGGTCCAAGATTGGAGCCTGAAAATGGCCGCTGCCGTCATGGTTGCCCTTAACTGCGAGGATCTGACGACAACCACATTTTTTCGCGGCATCAAGGATGACGTGGTCTGGCAAATCGCCACACGAAACTAAGACCTCGGCCGTCACGTCGGGCAACCTGCTCAAGACCCCTTCATCGTCCGCAATCACAAGGAGCGTCATCGGCTTTGTGGCTTTGGTTATCCAGCATCCAGCATCCGCCCACCAACATCGCGCCTAGCTCACCACCAGCGCGCAGTCGGCGCGGTGGTTCTCGTCGAGGCATTGGCGGAGGTAGCCCACGATCTGGTCGCTCATCGCGCGGCAGCGGTCGCACCAGCGGCGCGCGCCCACGAGCCGCTTCACGCAGTCGTGCAGGCCGTTGAAGCGCACGAGGCGCGGGGACTGGCTGAGTTGCTGGCGCATCTCCTCGCGCAGGCGCGGGAAGAAGAGCAGTTCCCCGCCGTCGCCGGTTTCCGCCGCGAGGTCGTCCAGGCTGGTCTCCGCCACGAGGCCGGCGAGCGCGGGCGCGGGCTTGGTCTCCGTGCTGGTGACGATGAGGCCGAGGCCGCGCAGGACTTCCTCGAGCGCGGCGGTGAACTCCGCGATGGTGACGATGGTCTGCTTGCGCTCGACCTTGAAGTAGTGCAGCACGGCGGCGGCCGCCTGCCGGACGATGTCGTGGTCGAGCTGGTCCACCGCCTCGCCGATGACCTCGACGCTCACATCCTCGACCGAGCAGGGGATGTGCTCGCCGTTGGCCGTTTCAAATACCAGGCAATGGGAATGTAGCTGTATCACTTTTGGCCTCCACTTGTTTGAGCGCGTCGAGGAAGTCCTCCGCCTCCTCGAAGCGCCGGTAGATGCTCGCGTAACGGACGTAGGCGAC